>OGQD01000190.1_pt1 | contig 50833 bp, 87 predicted proteins | sample 1553091 | NCBI WGS metagenome assembly OGQD01 (sample SAMEA2580290, study PRJEB22360) | human gut metagenome | biome: human gut; feature: human-associated habitat; material: faeces | place: Denmark | collected 2008/2010
TGCTCATTTTAACAGGATTATTAGGGTCACCAAGAGTCCTAAATTCACCATCTTCATCCTTTATAAGGACTCTAACGCTTCCAGGTTTTCCTGTTTTTCTATCACCAGGTTTGTGAAATCTACCGCTATCTATGTATTGAGCAACCTACTGCGGACTTACAATCTGTTTTGTACCTCTACTTATATTCTTATTCTTGTATGATAAAAATAAATTAGGGAATTCATCCTAGATCAAAGCAAACAACCTATCAATTCTATTAGACTTTTCTACTGATTGTAATTTAGTCGATGTAGACGTATAATTAATAGGACCAAACACTGTAGTATTAGCAATACTACCTGCCGCAAAAGAGTCCCTTAAGATTAAACCATCCCCATAACGTATACCATCTAATACAATTTTTTCAAGTATAGTTAAATCTGTATCTTTACCATCCTGTTTATGTTTCTACTTTAGCTGTTCTACAGTAACTTCTTTACCGAGTATATCGCTAAGCTGTTCTGCGAAACTATTGTATATTTGTTCGCTATTTGGTAAAGAGAAAACTTTTTGTACTTGCTCAGTGTACATTTTAGTTAATTCTTCGACTGTAAGTACATCAGATTCTGGTAATTGGGCCAAACGCTTACCGTCAACATCGTAGAATACAGGAGATTCCGGATTAAACTGAGGATTTTCAAACTTTTGATTATACTTTTCAAATGTTATTTCAACACTACCACGTTCGATATGAATTGTAGATGCATATGGTTTTTGTTTTCTATTACGCTGATTTTCTTTCTCAGCAGTATCATCAAAACCATCCTGTGTATTAAATTGCATAGTTTCATCCTATTCATCTCTTCTTTCTTCTGTAGTAATTGCAGATTCATTCTCTTTCTTACGATTGTGAGCCTGTTGTAAGAATGATTTAACCATTGCATATCTCCATTGGAATTTAGTAGTAAATTTACCATCTTGATTATACGCATTTGATTCATCTTTTAAATCGGCCAATACTAACGGTACATACAATTTACCAGCTTTATCACCTTTACCATATCTAGGGTTACTTAAGTATGCCTACATCGGTAAAAAACGAATTATCTCCATTAGCTGTGCTCTAGTTACCTCTACAGCATACTCTGGTTTAGCAGGATCAGAAGATTCTAAAGTGATGGTATCTGTTGGAGATTGCTCGTTGACTGGTTTTTGCAGCATTGCGTCAGCATCTTCTAAGAATTTTTGTAGCATGTCCTTCTTACCTACAGATTTTGCATGTGCCGCTTGCTTTACTAATTTGTTAAACAGTTTGATAGAACGTTTAATTGCATTTTTTCTTTGTTCGCTAACAGTACCCCATAAATCAACCTTAGTTTCATCCATAGAGTATGAAAAGAAACCGCTCCACCATTTAGCTTGATAATATGGAGAGCTAAGCACTGAAGTAGCTTTCTTGTTATTAGTATCTCCCAATGAATAAGCAATGGCGCGCTTTATCTCTGATTCTTCGTTTTCTGCCTCTAAATCTCCAATTTCTTTACGTATTTGCTCACTAGTAACACGTAACACATTTTTATATTGAACCGCAGAAATACCCGGATTAGTAAGTCTTCTAGAACGTTCGGTAACGGCTCTTTCTTTAAGAACTTCATTTGTAATTTTATAAGATTCGTTTAAAGTGACCTTAGTACCGTCATTATTTTGATAATATAACTTATCTAAGAGTTCGTCACCATACTTAACGTTAAGTATAGAAGTAACATCTATGTTATCTAAAGCTTGCTTAGTTTTATTTATTAAATCCTAAGTGTTCTCAATCATATTATATAGGCTAGTATAAACAGATAGATTAACTTCACTTTCATTAGGATCTATCTTATCAATATCATTTTGATAAGCTTTTAATTGATTCTGTAAAGCGCGTAAATTGATTTGTAATCTTTCTTTGTCCAACACACTCCCATCCTTCTTAACATTAAGAACTAACTCTAAACCGTTATTTTCAGAGTATACAGATTTGCTTAAATCTACGATATATAGATTGCCTTCGTCATCAGTAAAGGTTTTGTTATCAGTCTTTAATGGCTTTCCGCCCTTACTTAAGAATTTACCTGATATATTATACTTAAATTGTCTAGCTTGTGCCTCGTCATTAATTATATTAGTATTAATAACATCCATTAATAAATTGTTTACTATATCTAACGCTTGCTGCATTTGAGGATTGTTACTACCTTCAAATGTTTTACGTATACTCTGCAGTTGGTATTGAAGCGCTCTTACTTTACTTTGCTTACTACCGTTTGCAGCTTCTTGAATATTATTAGCATACTGTAACGCAGTATTTAATTGTTGATATAATTCAGATCCTTTATCTAATGAAGCTACAAATGCCTCAAACCTATTTATATTTTTAGTAAGATTCTCATCAATTTCATCTAAACGTTCTCCTATCTATTGTTCTGTAGCTTTAGCTAACCATTTTCTAACAGATGAATACTTTTCCTAATTTGATTCTGTACCTGTGTTCTGTGACTTTTCAAAAGACTGTTGTGATTCAAATGAATCATGTTTCGCTTTGCGGTATTGTTTTATTAACTCTTTTATTTTTTCTGGTTTACCATGAAGTAATTCATCTAAATCTTTTTCAGCCTATATTGCAGTAAGTTTACTCATGATGCCATTATCACGAGCTACAATATACTATTGCATGTCTTCAGGACTCATGCCACTATTAGTGAACACTGTACCTATACCCTTATCATGTTTCGTTTGCTCATCCAACGCAGCAAATTCAGCAGCAGTGTGATTACCATAATCAGCTAACTATTTTAGTTTAACCTACTGCTCTAAATCCAACTATTCAAGAGAGTCTATTAATTCCTTGTGTTGTTTCTCATTAATTTCTATTAATTGGTCAAAGCCCTCTAGTACCTTTTGTTGATTTTCAGTTAAAGATAAAGGAGAATTTCCTTGTAACGCTTCTCTTTGTGCAGCTAAAAAAGCAGATTCCTATTGTGCTCTAGCCATACGTAAATTATACATGTGTTGATTAGACCACAATATACTAAACAATAAGTCATTAGGAACATCTTGCGGTAAACCGAGATTGCGCTTTATTTTCGTAAAATGTTCATCTGTCACATTACCACGTATAGTTTGTTGTGTATTTAGAGATAATCTATCAAACAAGTTTTTCTGATTCTCAGCATTATTTTTTTCATATTGCCCCATCGTAGTGATAGCGTAATACGCATCTTGCATATCAGTATCTACTACAGATTTAGAATAGCTCTTATAATTTCTTTTTAATTCTTTAAGCTTATTATTTAAATTCTTACGAGTATTATCACCAATAGATTCATCTTCTAATTGCTTCTGAATATCGGATATTTGCTTACTAATGTTATTTAACTCTTCCATAGTATGCCCCTTAATTGGAGATACTTGCGCAAAATCACCACTGATTCTTTTCCACGACGGATCCAATATATTTTTCTTATATGCAAACAATGTTTTTGCTGTTTCAGCTTGCATATCTATAAATTCATCAATAGCTTCGTCAGTTAGTTCTCCAGTCTACGGCTTTATGGGATCACCATTAGCATCTTTAAGGTTACGATTTACAGGACCTATTATTTTGTATAATGCGTCTGTATCAATTTTCCATCTGCGAGTAGTTTTACCGTCTTTACTTGTCTTAGCACTTTTTAATTCATCTCTTAAGTAATTTAATGTTTGTTCGTAATCAGACGAATTGACAAAATCGTACTTGCGCATATTTCTGAAGAAGGTCTCTATTCCATTGATATCAGCATTTTTAGATAAAGATTCTTCTATAAATTTACCCATACCGTAAGCTCTTTCTACTCCTTTATAAGTTTCATAAAAGTTCTTAGCAGAAACGGCAGCGCTCTGAGGGGAAAGTAATGACAGTAGACCACCAGCCCACATTTCCTCTTGTAACTGTAAATCGTTTTTGTATTTGGAGTTAAGACCTAAAAAAGATAAACCAGATTCAGTTCTAAATAACAGATTATCAAACATATCAGACAGTACATTACCGCTAGTTATAGCGTCAATAAAACTGTCTTCAGCTCGTTCTTCATCGTATTTACCTTCCATGAATTCTTTTTGGATAATACCTTGAGCACCTTCTTCAGTACCTTCTTCGATAAAATTAAGACCCACTCTCTTAAGAGTACCTGCACCATAGTGTTTTAAAGCTTTAAGACGCATCTTACCAGCTAATTTAGATATATCTAAATTAGTTTTCATTGTAACATCTTGAAGATAACTCAAAGGATTTAATTTATTAGTAGCCTCACCAATTTTAGTACCAGCCCCTATATATTTACCAGCTCCTTTAGCAAGAGTTAATGGTTTTAATGGAGTGTATGAAATCACATCTGTAAAGAATTCTCCAGCACCTAGAGCATTATTCCTTTCATACACACGTCTAGTGCCAGTAAAGGCATCGTCCATTGCTTGAGCTAATTCATATCCGCCAGTAAAATTGTATTTAAAACGAGTGTCAGCAGCAGCCATGCCAACAATTTCATCGTCGGTTATATCACTTAAATCTGGGTATCCTAATTCTTTGGCTTGTTCCCTAAAATTATTAGCTATATCATGAACATTTAAGTTCTTATCCGCCATTATATCAAGTAATCTATCTTTATAGGCGCTATAAGCCTCCATGTGTGATTCTTGCTCACGTGCTTTTGCTCCACCAACTACTTGACCAATAATAGCTCCACCAATACCAGCAACTAAACCACTAATACCTCCGGCTATAGTACCTAACGGACCACCAACAGAACCGACTGCAGCGCCTGCTTTCATTAAAGCTAACGATGAACCAATACCAGCTGCTAAAGATGCAGCTTGCTCTTTCCAAGAAGAAGAGGACAGTCCTTGTGTAGCAGGTTGTGTATAAAACCAATTACCTAATTTAGAGGTTTGTTCAGATTTACGAGTATAATAACTACTTACTTCATGACTGTTTTTCCAATCTTCAATGTCTTTTAGATCGGTCTAATAATCTTCAAATGCATCATCGTAATCTTTAATAGATTTATTTCTTATATCTTCCAACTTATTCATGTTTTCCCATATGTCGGAAGAATCAAATTTGCCGTCCTTAAGTAAGCTATTATAATCAGCACTAGACGCTATTATATTCTATAAACTATTATTATCTATGTCTTTGTTAGATATAATGTTCAATAAGCTTTCAACTCTTTCTTTATCTCTTGTTGCAGCTATCATTCTGTCTTTATCGTCCATTAACTATCCTTCATTCATATTAATCATGAATGTAGTTCTAGCGTCAGCATTAAACATAAAGAAAGGATAACTGTTAAAGAAATCGTCATCAGATGCACTAGACTCATCGGCTAAACTACGGGCGGCTCCTCTAGTCCAATCATCTGTTAATGATCTAGAAGGAGCATACCCAACATTACCACGAAGTTTTTCAAAATAACCATAATCTGAAACAGATTCTTTTATCAATTCGTCATTCATTTTATTATCTTAAATTTATCCATGTCGTAGTCTAAGGACTCTGTATGGCTGTTTGTTGTTCATTGGCTTTATTTAATTCTGTAGACGCATTTATCTATTCTCTATAATATGCATCAAGTCTGAATTTAGTTGCAGGTGGGACTGTTTTATTTATAACAATAGGTACTTCTACATAATCAACATCTTTTCCAACAGTCTTACCTTTTTCATTTGTTTTAGTTATAAACTAAGTATCTCCAGATAAACCTTCATCGTTATATATTTCTGTTAAATCGTAATCTGACCACCAGGGTGAAGTTTCATTTATCTTATCTACTGGAACTTTAACTGTAACTTGAAACGCATATTCATAAGGATCAGTACCTTGTACTGGAGTATAACCGTTTAATGCTGCTATTTCCAAATTACCATATTTACCAGAAGCGGTATTGTTACGAATGCTAAATGCTTCATTTTCCCAAGATAACCAACTAGGATCAGTTGTACCAATAAGAGTTAAATTTTTATCTAGTCCTCTTTTACTATAACTCTAAGTTCTAGCAGCCTCATCGGCATCCGATCTAAATTTAGGATAATTATAGTATAAATAATCAAAACTAGACTTGGCTGCATCAAAATCTGCAGTTTGAGTTGTAATTTTATTATCTTTATCTACACCAAATACAGCAGACAATATTAAATCCTAATCAGGTTTATTTATTTTCAAATCACCCATGGTAGATCTAACTGCCGCATCAACACCTCGTAAGCCTGAAGAAGAGATTTTATTAAATAGATTATTTAAAGGATTTTCAGAAGAATCATTTATGTTGAGATATGAACGCAAAGTACTATACGCCATTTCTGTAGACATCAGCTCATTGTGTGTTTTAGCATTCTTTATTATACCTTCATTTATCTGATCATACTTAATACGTAGCGGATCATTTTCATCGAGTAGCTGAGAAGAGTTAGTAAGCATGGTCTACAATAGCTCTAGATCTATATCACCATTTTGTATATCCTATTCGCTTATTGCTCCATTTTGTAAAAGTATCTTTAACTAAGCGTTTATCATATTAGCTGTAATAGGATTCTGAGCAAACTCTCCGTAGATACTTTTTATTTTCTGCGCATCCACTAAGTTATCAGCTTTAATAATTTTACTTATTTCAGGATTTGCTAATTTTGTAGATTCCGCTTTCCTACGTATGGCATCTGCCTGTAACACATTCAAATCGGTAGGATATAAGAACGGTAGTCCTTGAACACCCTACTTATTTTTATTTTTAGTATTCAGTTCTTTCTACTTCAAGGTAAGAGCCAATGATGCTTGGTCTATTATAGGCGTTTCTATTAACTTATCTGACTATTCTGTAGTAAGAGCATCAATGAATGACTCTCTTATTTCAGAGAAACTGGCATAAGGATTAACATTTTTATACATTTCCCTAAATCTATCAAAATGTCTTTGACCTGCGGTAGTACTAAGTATATCATCTGCATGATCACTAAGAGAACGTCTAACATCGGCTCTACTAATTGCCATCCAATTGGTAAAAGGCATAATAGCTCCGCTATTTGGCGCTTTCCCTTTATAAAAAGTAGGTTTAAGATCCTTAACATACTCTCTACCTAATTCTTCCATATTTCTGTATTTGTCTGGAGATATATTAGTCATAATACCACTATCTCTAGTACTCCAATTACGTAAATCAGAATATCTTGGGTCATCAAACCAATCTGCATATAAACCTTGTGCTCTTAACGCGGCTTTAGCTTTTTCACGAGTATCCATATTCTCAGCACTTTTGCGAAGATTGGCCAAATGTAAATAGTCTATACTATTCAAACCTGTATAAAATCTAGATCTAAACGAAGCATCTTTCATAATATCTGGATTAGCTGCAGCTTCGTTTATTAATCCCTATAATACACCAATAGTTGAATCACGATAGTCTTGTACATCTACATCTGAGATAGAAGAAAATTCACCAAATTTCTAAAGAGCAGAAGACATTTCTTCACTTGCTTTACGAACTGTATCTGCTTGTTCTTTACCTATTCTATATAATTCACCAAAGTTGATAGGTACATATGTGTTCAATATAGGGGCTTCTGCCGCTCTATCATATCTATTAGCCTACATTGTTACCTCCTTTTCTTAACCATTTATTGAACTGTCTAATAGTGTCTGCTGTATAACCAGATTGCAAGAACGGAGCAAACATAGCCAACATTGCATTATCTCTAGCCTCTTGATTACTCATCAATTCTCTATTCTGAGCCCATTGACTTAACTGACTTAAACCAGCTCTATGTATGTTTCTAGTAGTAGCTCTGTTTTGAGCATTAGCCTCATTAGCCATATTTGTAGCATTAACCCATTGTTGTCCAAGGCTATTCATAGTATTAGCATAATCACCTAAGTATTGATTATTAGCGTTACTTTCTTGAGATCTTAAACTAGCTATAGCTCTGTCAGTATTAACAGCTGACTGTAATCTATAAGCTAAGTTAGCTCCTGTATTGGTATTAATTTGGCTAGCATTATAATTACTAGTAGCTCTATTACGATTTAAATCTTCAATAGCAGGACTAATATCATACCTACGTCTACGCATAGTATTAGCAATGCTTGTAGCATAAGGATTATACACTGCATCAACTGTTTCAGGTCTACTAGTAAATAGATTAGACATAACAGGAGTTAAAGAAGCTATCCCTGACAATGCGCTTCCTACTTTATCAAATGATTTATTACGTCTGTCTGCTCTAGTTTCTCTATAACTAATATCATTAGGTGTAGCACTAGGAGACTCTACAGTATCATAGTCTGTATCATACACAGATTCTACTGTTGGAGCGTCATACCAAGTAAACGGTAATTCTGGTTTACCTTCATCAATTAATCCTGTACTTGTAGAAGGAGTAGTTCTACGTCTTTTAACCGAAGTACTACTAACACTTACAGGAGTTGTAGTTGAGGTTGAAGTAACACCATACGAACCAGGAGGCACAATGCTCATTGGTCGCTGTGTGTTTGGCTGTACACTCACCGGATTAAACTGTGTAGGCCAACCGGCACTAGCTGGTCCATTATATCCTTCCCTTGCGGTTATAGGAATAGCTTCATTAGTATCAGTTACTTTATATGTTACACCTTTATAGTTGAAGGTATCACCAACATTATATCTAGTTCCTTGTACAGACATAGTTTTATGTCTACTATTAGTTCTGCCAATAGTATCACCTAAAGCAGCAGCTTGTACCTACTTAGTTTTAGGTTTAATGCCTTTACTTTGTTTAACAGATTCCTGCATAGCAAATAACTAATCATGAATCATATTATTATTCATTTCATTTAATTTTGCTGCATTCTCTGCAAATCTGTCATTATATTTACTTTTCTTTTTTGCCATCATTTTCTCACCAAGTTGTGCAAATGTTTCTTTTCTACCAGGTACTTTAAGCTTATCGCTTAATACTCTACTACCTTCAGGTAAACTAACTAAATTACTGTCAGTAGGTTTATTATTCTCTGGTACTTTGCTTATACTTCCATCTGGAGTCTATATCAATTCACCATCATCTACATATGCTAGAGAAGAGGACATACCTCCATTAGCCATAGTATCTGTATTCATACCAATCATATCATCATACACTTCACTTTGCAGGTAATTAGTACCTTGCACAGCAGCTCTATTACTATATGCATTCTTTTTAATAGCAGCTCTCTTTCTACGCAATCTTCTATTACCAAATGCTCCAATTAAACCACTACCAAGACTACCTTCATCATAATCAGTAAATGAAGTCATTCTAGCTTGTTCACCAGGTCTGCCTATTAAACCTACACTTGCTCCTACCGCAGCACCGACTGGACCAGCAACCTTAAAACCAGTAGCTGCACCACTAGTTATATCACTTATAGACTGTGCAGCAGCTTGTCCTCCTGTAGTAGCATTAGATTTCTAAAATGGTGTTATTAAAGTATTTAGTACATCAGGAGCATCTTCAAGCATATTGCCCCCAATTTCTTTAAATTGAGTTCCAAATGCATATGCTGGTACTTTTATTTTCTTTTTACTTTTCATATTAAATTAATGAATTTCTATATGTTGTTGTAATCTACGGTATTTCAAAAGTATGATCTATATCAGAATCTAACTCATAATCACAGATCATATACTTACCTCTCAGTCTAGCAGGTAGTGATAACTCATCTTCATTCTTATCTGCTCTAGGTACTGGGAATCTAAACGTATCTTCTCTATAATCAGTTATTATATGCTGTTCAGGAGTAATGATGTTTCCTTCTTCATCAAGCTTCTCTTCAGTATGTTCTCTAATAGCTTCTTGATGTTTAGTACTGAACTTCATATAATCTATGATATCATCTTTAATAGTTTCTTGATTGCCATCTCTAAATTCTCCTTGTAATCTAACATTATCAAATACTTTAGTATAAGGAGCATTTTTATTGACAACTAACTATAATTTAGCTTTTCTATCTAAAGGAGTTAAACCTATTACTCCAGTATCATGCATAGTGTGCAATTCATTATCTTTTATTGCTACTACTCTATCAGAAATAGGTAACGACCATTTAGGGTTAAATGTATAGAAAGATGTAAATCTACCTAACTATTCATTAAATATCAATGGCTTATTAAGTACATTGAACCATACTTCATTATACTTTTTATCAAACAAAGACACGCATTTAGTTCTATCTTCTTTAATATTTTTATTAAAGTAAGATTGTACCTATTTCTCTTTAGATATTTGACTTACTTGACCAGTATAAGAACACAGTTCATTCTTATCATAGTCATACCAGTATAACACATTATCTGAATTAATTATACTTTTATCATTCTTAATAGATGAACCATTAGTAGTAGTTACATAGTCAAATCTACTTAATATACCACCAGTACCTAATACTAATTGATTAACATTATCATCAGTAATAAGTGACCTTTCATTAACAGAAGCTACTCCTACTCCAGTATCTTGGAAATAGAACAGTCTATCCTTAAATACTTTTAGATTGGTTATATCTCCCCACTGATTATCTACATCTAAATAATCAGCTACTTTGTATTTAGACCACTAGTCTATTACTTCATTATTCGTTTTAGCCTATGATGTTAGTATTCTGTTAGTATATTTAACATCCTTATCAGCGTACATAGAATTAGGCACATATAGTTTACCAGTATTCTATGCGGAATAAACAGAATTATATACAAAGTAAGGAAGATCTTGTACGTGTATATCCTACATCTAAGTAGGCTCTAACTGTAACCAAGAGTCTGCAAAATTTGAACTAGTTACTGTTCTATGAATCTGATCTCCGTGGAATAAATTCATATTAATAGAACTTTCAAATGGTATATAAGCTCCTATGTAATTTTTCATTCCATCCCATTCTTTAGCATCAGGTAATTGGAATAGCATAGTATTAGGATAATCTAATAAGCTTAGATAAGTATCTCCTCCAAATACATATTTACTATCATGTGCTGCTATACTTATGTATACAGAATTCTGTCTGGATGAAAACGTATTACCACCATATATAGAATTGCCATCACGTTTAATATTAAATACAGGAATAGCATTAGTAGAATCAAATGGATGAAGCTCTGGATATTTGTTAGTAGGTACGATATTAAAACCTGCAAACGTTTTACTTAATTCAGGTACATGAGCTATGATACACGGACCAGCTGGACCTTGTAATGATTGATTGTCATTATGAATAAAATCAGACATAGAATAATTAGTATAAGTTCTATTACCAACATTTATTCTTTTAGCTACAACATCAGGAGCTCCATACATGTTATAGTCTATATTAGGTGGATATTTAGCGTCTTCTATGTATGATATATCTTGAGACTGACCAAAAGTTGGAACAAAGTATTTAGCTATAGATGCTCCGCGATATACCTTCTTGCCTCTACTATCCTGATAAGGGAATCCTACAGCTAACACATTAAGATCCCATCTTCTACCATAGCCTACATAGGGTACAGTATCTTGCTGTAATACTTCGCCGTTTATCTGAGTGACATAATCTGCTGCAGCGAATATACTACGGCTTACACTATTACCTATAGTATTACCATTAGCGTAGTTGTCTTTAAAATCATCAAATTTGCTATCGTTTACTTTTCCACCAACGAATGGGGAATAGTATGAACCAATTCCATCTAAGTACACACTACCTTCAAATAATCTAGTTACATCATCCCCTTGTACACATATTTCTGGAGATACAAGGCGTATATAATCATTTGCCCTCATAGTAAGAGAGAAATTACCAATGTCTTCAGCTGTACCTGTTGATATTGCTAATTGTTCACCAATTAAACTGCAAAAGAAAGGTGTAGGTCTCATCTCTAAACTACTATCTAGTTCAGAACCCTATCCTACATATTTGTCCTACTCTTGAATTCTATACTCATATACGTAACTACCTACTGTTTGCATAACTACAGTTCTATCACGTTCGGTTCTATCACAACGAACTATCTCGTAACTCACTGCACCTACAGGCATCTTCTTTACTTTGAATTCTACGCCCAAAGCATTACCTATAAGAGTATTGTTCTCATATCTAAACGGAGGCATTTGAGAAGCATGAGGCATTCTAATATCCCCTATCCAAAGTACAGGAGAAGCTACAGATTTATCATTATAGAATATTATACCGAATCTATACACTTCATCTCTCTAGTATCCTCTATAATTAGCAGCTATATATGGATCAGCATAATTGGGTATATATGGATTATTCTTCTATTCTTCAGTAGGCTGTACTATTTCAGGCATTTTATTATCGCCTCTGTTTATACATCTAGTATTATTTCTAACAGTAGGCACATCCATACTACAGGATTGATTCAATCTAAACTTATCTTGTTTACTACTTAGATTTATATCTGTAGTTACAAAGGAATACTCTATATTAATGCCGTAACCACCTAATTCACCATCTTTATTGTATATATATGTATTCTAAGAATTAGATGCATCCTTAGTATACTTTACATTGTTGAAAGGATTTATACAATCATGCGTAATAGGAATACGTTTAATAGCTTCATCATCTGTTATAGATATACGAATATTATTACTATCCAGACTAGATAACAGCTATACACTTCCTTCTGAGTTAGCTCTATAAGCTCTAGCATCATAATCGTTACCATCTTCATCTTCTGGTATCCAAGTGTTTTCTGTTATATTAGCAGCAAATAACCTGTTCTGCATCTTAGCAAGAGTCTACGCTATAAACTGATAACCAGTCATAGCATTAAATTCGTCTACAGATATATCACTTAAAGTAGCTCCATAATCTACATACTGTATATTTGTCTGACCATCTGGTATATCTATCTCATCTACTATACTAATAGTAGGAGTAGCATTATTCTATTCATAAAATATACGAATTACTCTTAACTTATTAAAGTCCTAAAGAGATAATTCAGTAGATAATACTACTGACTTATTTGATGCTTTGTTTAGACCTGTACCTTTATATTTAGAACTACCTTGACTAGTTACACTATTAGTTAAGTGAATTAACTAGCTCATTGGAGAAGTAACGGTCTCAGTACCATGTACGTTGAAGAGCTAGTAACAATACGTTACCATTCCAGCTTTAAGATTACCTTCAGATAACCAACGAAATTTAAATGGCAATAAACTTACTACAGGTGTTATTTCTAATGAACCAGGATTAATTATATTTCCATTCTCATCTATAAGATTAGAATTGTCTATATACTCATTACTCATTATGTTAACAATCTTAATAGGACTGTTTCCATCAGTAAAGTATATCTTTATATTAGTGTCTGATTCATAGTTACCTACTATACTTAATGTGGGATTTTTAGATAAATCTTCACACAATCCTAGAGCTCCTTTACATACTAATTTAATTTGAGGCATATTACTATCAAACTCCATTAATCTGTATATCTTATTAATGTTATCAGATGTTTTAGTTATTACTACCGCAATATCATTTATAGTAGTAGTACCTATTATCGTCTCATCTTTAGGTATAATAGTATCGTATCTTCTAGGATTCTCTATACTTTGTAATACTCCTGTAGTTCCTCCATCATTAGTGATAACACGAACATCCTCAGCATATCTATACTGAGTATCCGGTATCAAATTTACGTCCTAGTCCATATTAAGGCCACCCGTAAATGTATTAACTTGTGCAGTATTACTTATCATATTAATCTTAATGCGCTATCTTGGTTATATAATATCTATTCTTCACCACTAGTACTGAAAAAAGTATCGTGGTCGTTTATCTCTGGGTACAACTTATGCCAGGTGTTCTTTATCGATTCTATTTCATCTGGTCCTGGAGACATGGCTTCAGCGTAGGCCTATTTGCGATAAAAATTCCAACTATTTCTCATATCGTAGTAGTCTGATTGGCTTATCTACCCTTTTAACTTTAGAGGATAAAAGTGTTTAACTCCTAGATACCACAATAAAGCTTCTTTATAAGATTCTAAATCCGGTATCATTGGCATACTGTCTTCATCAGTATATATAGCATAGTAAGATATCTTAATATATCCTCTAGGTACATTAGTCATTATATAACCAGGTTTAGTCATATACTATAGATCGTAACTATACATAGTACCGTCTTTATGCCCTATTCTATTACCTAAATATCTGCCATTTGCTGTAGGTACAGTATTCTAGTTTATCAATACACTCAATGTCTCTCTAAGGTTATTATCTTCATTTAGTTTGTCTAATGCTTCTCTATCATTAGTAAGATTAAACATATTCTTAACTAATGGAAACATAGCAGCGTCCTACACTAACATACAAGATTTACTACAACATTGATTATCGTGAGATACACCAAAACTGGATGTTGCTTTTCTCATAGGTAACCAACCACCATTACAGCAGTATGAGTACGCTACCTAATCTAATTTGTATAAATCACAAGGCAATGATACTTGGTGGCATTCTATTGGAAGTACTTCTACTTTATGTTCAAACTACTGTATAGCTCCAATCTTAAGCATTCCCTCGAGTAACCACTCCTTCCAATCTGATATTCTTATCTAGTCCTCCTATAAATTGAAATCTGCAATAGCCTTTGCTATTACAGTTTTAGAGGATATCATTCTGTTGTTTATCATAATTCTATATAGTCTCTTATACGATTTTTAATTATTTTACAGAGGTCCCTCTTATTATCTCTTGAAGCTATAAACTAATACTTAGTTTTATTAGTAAGTAGACTATCTTTCTTTGACCAAAAGAAACGGTATTTCCATCCATTACTGTGTTCATTAAGTAAATAAATCGGCTTACCTAATTCTTTTGTAGCTTTCCAGTCCCATCTAAGACTCTTACCTGTGAATTCTTTTGGTTGATGTTTGATGATTTGTAAAGTACCTAATCTACATGGAAACTTGAATTCTTTACAATTGTACATCACCTCATCTCTAATGTACTAAAAATAGTCATTAATAATATTCTTATATGTCTATAAGTCAATATCATATGGTGTATTAGGTTCTATGTACTATTTATAGCTTTCATAGAAATCAGTAGTAGTATAACTCTTTCTCTAATATTTCATACATCAATTATTTATCACTAACTCTGTTCTATGTATCATCATGCGCATCATTGGTATCATCACTAGGCATAGTAATCATAAAACGTAATTCTCTCTCTAATATCATCTATGTAATAGTTGGTATCATTGCAGATGGTATAGGGAACTCACTATCTGGGTCAAAGCAAGCATTGAGTTCTGTAGGGTCTTCAGCTATTACATCTACACTGATATACTCTAGCTGATTAGAATCACCATCTACGTATATTCTGTTATTCTTAACCCATGCGATATAATCTTTACATGTAGCCTTTCTATACTTCTATAATTTAGCTTTAGTACGACTACCTATCTAAATTATATTACCAAACATATCACGTACATTTATTACTCCAGGTCTATAGTTAAAGTCTATTAACTTAGGGAGTTCTTTATCTCCTACATAAGTAAAGTAACCTGGTACAGTTTCTTCACGATCTAAATGGATAGGTTCTATAGTAGTAAGATACATGTCGTTTATATCTCTGCCTTTATTTATGTCTTGCTTTATTAACATAGCCCTGTAACCTATAATCCACTTTTCAATTTGTACTCTGCTTAAATGCTCAGACTCTGCAATATTATTATTGCGAGCAATAAGTAGAATATTATCTACAAGCTAGTTTAGTGTCATAATATATTATGTTTTAATAACGTTATAAGCCATATAACGCATTTTAAGGCTGTTATAGGCACTTTCTATTATTAGCAATACAATCCTTTAATTTAAGTAATAGCGGTCTTAAAAAGGCTTAAAATAAAAAAGGTTGATCTTATTGACCAACCTTATCCATAGCATTCTTCATATCCTAAGGAAGCATTTCCTTCATAGGTGGTGGTACCATCTAATTAGCTTTCCTTATTATATTTTTTTAATTCGTTAACTTCTTTCTATAACTCTGTTACCGTATTGACTAGCTAATGCGGTAGTTTCTTCTACAGACCAATGTGGTCCACGAGTACCATCCTCATTTTCCATTTTACTTACAGCTTTACGGGCATGTTCCTCATTGAAGTGAGGACCGTGTTCTGCTTCGTAAGCCTTTACACGAAATATTCTATGCATATTATTATTGATTAATATTATTGAATATATTGATTATTGTTTAGGTAACTCGACTACACGAGTATCAGTTACCTTGATTATTGGGTTACTGTTAACTATCTGATATTTTTTGGTACGTATACGCTTCCAATCAAAGTGGAAGAACCTAACGAAGCCATTACGGTACTTGTTCTTGTATTCTTTTTTCTCTTCTACAAACAAAATCTATTGATTCTTAATATCTAATGTGGCTTTAAGGATTGAGTCCTTTCTACTAACTATGATAGTTGTTAATGGATTAATTTTAAGTTCTTCGTCAAAATCTATTAGCCTGTGTTTTATAATAGTTCTAACAGAATCTTTAATCTCAGTATTGATTACATTTACATCAGTTAGGTTCTTGTCTTTGATTTTAAGCTTTTTCTAAGCATCCTTAGCTTCTTTTAATAAACTATCATTACTAGTATTTAGTTCTTCTATAGTAAGCTATAGTACTCTGTTTAACTATTCTTTCTAGGATGCTAATTGCTCGTAAGCTCTAACGTTGTTAGTTATTCTGTCAATCTCTTTATTCTTCTTTTGTAGCTAATGGTTCTAAACAAAAACAGTCGCAATAAGTAAACTAACTAAACCTACTGCGACTGCTCTGAAATTCCTTGTAAACCAATTAACTAACTAATTCAGTATTGGAATCATCTGGTAATTCTTTATCTAATGATATATCTAAATATTTCTCTCCTTTTGCTTTTATAACCTTTTTGAGGATTTTCCATATTTTCCATTTAGGATATAAGTCGCTAAATGATTCTAGTAACGACCAAAACTCAACTAAGGCTATCATTCCTGCTACTATTTCTACAGCGTGCAAGTTAATAGAGGTTACTACCAGCTAATCTATTATTGATGCACTAGTTATTGCTACTGCAGCATCTCTAGTCTTCCATATAGTTTTCCATGCTTTATGTGATTCAATCTTAGGATGCACATATTTTTTAGAGACTTTATAACCATAGATAGCATCAAGTAGTATCAATATACCGACAGCAGTGATAGGAACCCATACAGGTGCGAATATAGAAAGTAGCCCAGTTATAACAGAAGCTACGCATTTATCCGCACTACTGAACATGTTCTTAAATATTGACATAGTGTGTTCTCCTAATTGTTGGTAATTCATAGATAGTAGCTGATAATAAAAATCAAATAAGCCCTAACAGATTAAAAGGGGAGTAAAATCTGAGAGGGCTCGAAATTCCGTTTGATGATTATAATTATATAACGATAGGGTTCATTTAAAGGTTCTATTTTGAAAATCTTCTTGCATAAACTAATAGCTCTTTATAGCGTAATATCTTCTTTAAATTAATACCGTTACAATGTTTAAATCCATCCTATATGACTGCAACCTTTTATTGGTTAATTAAAACCAGTTTTCTTCAGATTCTATAGAATCCAATTGTTCATAATCCTCATCATTTAACTCTAATGTAGCTGGAGCAGCTGGCAATGCCGGTTCACCATAGAAGGTGATTCGAGTCCCGGCATACGCATAGGAACTGTCCAACTCATTGCTAGAATTCAAATAGAACAAACTCGCACTAGACCCATTGTCCGAGCGACCGCCGATTAGAAGAGTTCTAGGTGTAGCTGTAGCACTAGTCCGGTGATAATCACAATAATAAGTTGTAGCACTAACTCCATTTCCTACTACAGTTGGGAATAGATCTGCCTAGTTATTATTAACGAGTTTTTTTACATATTGACCAGTAATTGTACTTTCTTTAAAGTCTTGTAATTCATAACCTGCTGCAATTAATTGCTCTGCAGTAGGATTAGTTCCTCCTTCAAATGTACCAAACTTAGTATAATCTTTGCAGATGTATACACTATTATCAGTACCAGCAACTACTACATCAATTACATTCTTCCACACATGACCAAATGGATTCTCAATACCACGGTATCTAGGAACATTAACTACCTTAGTACCAGTAGACGTACCCTCTGCAACAGATTGGACAATCTCTTTAATGTGAGTCCGTTGGTCTACATTAGCATCTCTATTCAGTGGTGTCCATTTCTTAAGATCAGGACTATATGACTTAATAACATTACCAGTACTGTCTGTTGCTAAGTCAATCCAGTAAGAAACCTCTTTAGGATTTGGAGCATACTTAGATGCTATGAAATTAGGATTTTCTTGTTTAATCACATTTGCAAATATTTAATTATCAAATTTAAATTTCTTCTATTTCCATTACATTTAATGGACACGGTACCCATCCTATGGTAACATTTTCAAATCCAAAACGTAATTCAAATTTTCCAGATTCTGTAATATGTATTTCTTGCTCTAACCATCTAGTAAGATTACCAGATAAACTATAATCTTCTGGAATAGTAAAATCAGTAGCTACGTCATCTATTATGGTTTGAATCTTAAGGAACTTACTACCATCTTTTTGAGTTTTATTTAATGACATAAATAGTCTTAAATTGTAATGCCCTGGATCTAGTGTTATCTATGCTCTTCTGTAACCATAAGTATTAGTAGGATTACCATTATACCTAACAGCTCTAAGCAGTACATCATCTGGAAATATACCACTATCGTCTCCAGTTACTTGACCTATTTTCTACACATCTTCGTTAAGTCCGTAAGAATCTATTTTCTGTATAGTACCTGATGTTTCTTCAGAATCCCACACGAAAAATCTTACATTAGTACTAAAGTTTACTCTGTTTAACTTTAAATCTTTATCATATATAACACCCTGGTTATTTAATTCATCTGCAGTCCACCCCAAGCTCAAAGTAGCTTTCCTAAGGGGTTTGGACGGCTAGCCTTCAGGTATATTCCATTCTCCTAAAGCAACTGCACCAATCTTCACATACATATCAATACGTATATGATGTCCAGCATACTCTGAGAAATCAATAGTATTTGTATTACTGTAGTCTTTAGTATGATCATCTGTTAAATCAGTAATTCTTAAGAATCCTACTATCTTGACTTCTTCTGTATAATCCTCTGTATCAGTTTTTGGTTCCATACTATATAATTGCGGGAATACATAGTATGCATGAGGATTTATAAATATTGGATTATATAATATTGTTTTCATATTATAATTCTTCTATTCTTATTATATTCAATGGTACAGCTACCCAGCCTATATTAGAATTTTCAATACCCCATCTAAGCTCAAATTGTCCTAACTCTGTTATGGTTATATTCTTCTCCAACCACGTGCTGCTGTTATCTATATAGGAGTATCCCTCAGGTATGACAAAGTTATCTACAACATCATCCACTACAGTTTGTACCTTCATTAATCTGCTCCCATCCTTATTTCCTGAGTTGTACGCCATATATAAACTTAACTTATAGTTGCCTGGAGATAGTGTTATAATAACAGATCTATATCCGTAACCATCTGTTGGATTACCATTGAAACGAGCATTATGTTTTATTATATCGTCTGGATATATACCGCTATCGTCTCCAGTAATATAACCGTTAGTCTAGAAACTTTCTGATCCACCGTATGAATCGTTCTTGAATACCTTCCCGGCCTGCTGTTCAGCGCTCCAATAGAAATCACTACCATTAGGATTGATAACTATCTTACTTATTTGATTAACATTATCAAACTATGAATTTTCGCCTATCTCAGATTTTGTCCATCCGATACTTATGACAGCACTACGAGGTTCTAATATAGTTATAGAAGCGGATTTAATATCTGTGAGCTGTTCCGTGTTGTCTTTCAACTGCAAGTACACAGTCTTGTGTCCGATACTGTCAAATGAATATGGTATTTCTGCACTAGTAAACGGCTTCCATGATGCGGTATCCTAATTATCGCCATCCCAGATCATATAATAAGAGGGAGCAACAGAACCTCTGTAATTTGCATGTACCACAATACTAGTACCATACTTAGAGCTACTACCGTCACCTATCATTATAGAGACTAACTCAAGTGGACTATCTAAATATAGAATACTAGAGGATTTGATCTCACTGACCTCGTCCTAGTTTTTTATCTAACAGTATAGAGTCTTCTGTCCTGTATGCGAGAACGTATAAGATACAGTATCTGACTGATATTCTATCCATTGCTCTTGTTCTAGATCACTGTTCTCACTGAGTTTGTAGTGAGTTATGTTTCCCTTGTATTTCATAGTAACCTATACTGTAGAACTTTTAGTAGAAGAATCACCATTATTTATTAAAATATAACCAAGCGCGAAATCGGCATCTATCACACTAGGATCTCTATATTTGCCTAGATAAGGGCCTATAGGAAATACTTTTGTATACCAATTTTTATAACCATTAAAATCGAATTTGAAACTATCTCCACAGCCTCCCTCCACTACAGGAGATGTAGCTGCTATTCTGTAATCTAAATGCTCTGAATCCCCGAATTTTAATTCCAAGTCTAATTCTCCGTAATTGTAAGGACGACTAATTATCTTTTTCTCATAATTATTTTTTATTACCCATTTTGCTATACTTTCAGCGTACTGACCACCATACAATATACTTTTGTATATACATATATTATCATACATCTAAATGTTATCAGTATAATTAGTAGTACGACCTAAAAGTATACCACTATAACTCATAAGTAAATTATTATGAATAATAAGGGGGAATGTATTATGCACAAATGAACCATCTTGAGCAGGCGGTTCTGCATGTGCTAAATTATAGATAGCTGAAGACGATGGGCCTCCTTGTAAGATTAGATTATTAAAAAATTCTAACGGCCCCAACCAACCTAACTGTATACCAGGTCCTTGACAATTATATATTACATTGTTATATATCTTTCCTGACATACCTATAGTATACTTTTAGCCATAGAACCGGTCTAATCTACTTCTAGCCTATATCCACCATTTATAAAATAATTATAACATATTTCTGCGTTTTCTGCATTATTAAGCTAAAAATTATCATACCCTTGATTTTCATATATGTTTCTATATATTCTACAATTATATAAATGGTGTGCTCTATACTTTACTAGTTCTCCTTCACTATTTTGTCCTTCATACCATCCTGATGCGTAGTGCCCTAAGTAATTACCTTCTCCTGTAGTATCGTGTACATAACAATGATGAAACAATAATCTATTAAACTTAAAATTATCCCACCAAGTTTCTGGTTTATTGACATCTGGATCTGTTTTACACATTACTCCAGCAAAATCTGCTTTATGAATATCCACTTCAAATATTTCTATTTCGTCAGATAATTCACCTATCTAAATGCAGATATTAGCAAACTCAGGCATAGCTATTAACTTTATACCCTTTGTTAGATTATTATACCCTCTACCATCTACTACTATATGGTGACAATTATCCATATACCATCCAAACCAATAATACCAATTCCACTCAAAAGGTTCTTCTGTATCAATAGTAATGATAATAGGTTTTTCCCAAGTACCATTAAAATTAACCATACGAAATCTCATAGGATATTTTTCTCCATATTTAGGATCATATTTTAATATAACTGTAGAACCAGCTGGAACATTGCTGCCATCCCATATCCAAGTTTGTGATCCTCCTACTTTTTTAGCATCTGGCATTAAATATACAATAGCGTCTTCTTTATTAGCAAGAGCTGGAGTAACAGTTATGAGCTTATTTATACGTTTAGATAACATAACTTCAGTAGAGATATCTGTTACATCAACTTCAACATCATATATACCTCTATCAGATATTTCACTAAATACGAAAGTACAATAATCAAAACTGTCAGTACCACATTTAATAGTTTTAACAGGATTGGATTCTTCATTTTCTCTATATATCCTAACCGTAATATTATGCGGTCTAGTCATTTGGTAGCCATTATCTGGAGTTACCTATATCTTACCAGTTTCTCCTACTCTTATTATTTCAGTAGCTTCAATATTAAAATAAGGCTCTGTTGAATGATCCATTGGATATATTGTTTTATTAACAGAATATTCACCAGAACTATTCTACACATTTATATTCTAGACAAATTCCCCCTATTTCTAGGGAACTATAGTCTATTTAGATTCTCCTAGTACACAATCTTTTGTAATATTCTATTTTTCTAAACCGTTATCTATAATATAGTTGTGCTTTTTAGCCCACTTACTATTACTAGTTATAGTTACAGAGTCTCCAATTATTGGAAAAGGATTGTCTATTACAGAATTTAATGTTGGTATACCTATTAAAGATTTTAAAATTTCGCTGTATTCCATATATTACATATTTACATTATATAACTAATCATTTACGTATTCCTTATTACTGTCTAATTTAGGTAATAAAGTTATTAAACCATTTCTACCTACAGATACTATAATGTCTTCAGGTTTATCACTCTTAGTTATAATGTATTTAATAAATTTGTTACGATTCTTAGACCTAGCTCTAAGTAATAACAATTGTTCTGCAGGAGCACTATACTATGAATCACTATTAAAAAAGTCTTTACTGTAGTAATTAACACCATCATATCCCTGAGTATTATCGTCGTTTTCATTAAATTCAACGCTAAAATAATTATCGCAACCTATTGAAGTGTTCTATGGATTGTTGATTTCATATTTGAAGTCAAATTCTTTCACATACTCTTTGATACACTTATGTATCTCAGCGTATTCAGGTAATAAACAAGGTCTATCGTTCATTAACACCTATACTCCTTTTTCAAACAATACAGATCCGTTCTCATACCCACTATCTTGTATTTTATCCAATTTACCACTAATATAAACAGGTGATGTTTTATCATCCATAGAATAGTATGTACCTTCGTCATTATAGATGTTATTACCACTTATTAATTGTTCTACTCTGTTAACTAAAAATATGCCATGATTTTGACTATTATTTCTAATATAAATATTGTTAACATTAATAAATCTATTTATACTAGTGCTAGCAGTTCTAGCAAAAAATTCCTAGTAGTATGTGCTACTGAATACAGCTGTATTATTACTTATTTGCAGTAAATCTACATTCTTGCTAAATCCAAACCATGTACAATCCCATTGATATTTAGGATAAGTAGCATTATTGTGTAGATAATTATTACTTATATCTATTATTTCTGTTTCAAGTTCATTAGATATATAGCATATAGGACCAGTACAGTTATATATGTGATTTCTCTGAATATATATTCTCTTAACTCCACCAGCTTGAATACAAGCCTCATTATATGAACTTCCGTCTATTATACAGTCGTGGATATGAATCTCATCTGCATTTAAATCCATTATACTAGGATGGCCTATTACCTCTGCCTGCATATTAGACTTGTTGAATCTTATATTGTGTATATCTATTATATTTGCATAAGAAACAGCTATTGGTCTAACTACTACTTGTGTTAACATAATATTATAGATACTAACATTAGATACGCCTTTAACGGTTATACCATATCTAGTTCTAAAACCAGAAGCAGGAGTCTTAGTACTCTAACCATTAATTTTTATATTATCTATATATACATTTCTATAATTACCATTATCTGTATTAGTGATATATATGCAAGCTGGTTCTTCTGGTTGATATACTCCTTCGTATGTATTAAAGTTCTAAAAAGTAATTCCCTTTATAATAAAATTACTACAATTCTCAATATGAATACCACCAAATCCTCTACCATCCATAGTACATTTATTATCTCCATCTATTGTAAGAATGTACTAAGTGTCTTTATTCCAATCCTTGATATCCACATTCCACATACTTGATGCTGTTTGAGATGTATTATTCTAATAATCAATTACATCTTCTAAACAAGTCAGTGTTACATCCTATGTAAGCCCATCAGGGTAATCTTGTACTACAGCCTTCGTAGCGTTATATATACCTAAATATTCTTGCTGGTTATCACTGCGTCTCCATTTAGGAGGGATAGTATAACGCTCGTCCTGAGCTAGTTCAACACGTATTGAGTGGTTAGCATTAATACTCTCAAATGTATAGGAGCTTAATACACCTTTGTCCTCTCCATCTACAATTAATTTCTATATTAAATATCCAGTAATTGGAGTTACTTTAATAGTTGCATCACTAACTGCACCAACTGTATAAACATACTTACCTTCTGTAGCTACCTCTTTTAGTACTTCTGTACCAGTTATAGATACGCTACCTTTTTCCGCAGCACTAAGAGTAACAGTAATATCGAACGTTTTAGTAGATGGACCACTACCTCCCTTACTTTTTATTACTCTATGCTCATCATCCGCATATATAGTATCATTGTCTATGTGTCTCTTCAAGTATTCGTAAAAGTTATCTATTACATCGTCTATCTTACCGTCTATGTAGGATTTAAGTTTATCATTAATATAATCAATGATAGCATCTACTTGCTTATCATTCAAATCAAGCATCTCCCATGTATTAGTATCATTACGATAATACCTAATACAACCACCATAGTAATTAGAGGTAACGTCAATCCAATAATCTACTTCTAGAGGATTAGGCTGCGTATCTGATGCTCTAAATCTAACTATCTCTCTCTGTAACATATGTTATGCTTTAAATGTTGTTATTTTATCTTCTGTGCCAGAGTCATATACATCAAGATGGACCCAGTCACAATCTTCCTCTAAACGTATTTTACATGGTAACGATAAAGGTTTAGCCTTTATCATTTCTCTTATTTCTTCTGCAGTCTTATCATCACAAGTAAAGTCAATGGCATTACCTGTTACATGTGCAGATACATATACTCCTTTCTTACTCTTTACTAAAGGGCACAGGTTACAACGCATACCTCTTTGATGCATATTACCAATATTAATATGTATTGGCATACGCAGTATATCTGTACGTAGACATAGTAATACATGTAGTAACTAAGTACTTAAGAACATCCATGATTGTTCTCCAAATTTACCATATATGTGATTACATACTAATTCCTTTACGTTAAAGTAAGGTTTAAGCTGTTTAATTATTTCTTCTCTCGGCATCATTGTTATTCATCATTAGAGCATCACCAACTAGATTGGCTGCTACGTTCATACCAAATTGTTTAGTATCATTATCTGTTTCACTTACCTTCACGTTGATTTGAAGGAGCAGAAGATATATCTGCTCCAACAATTCTCTATCTGTCATATGTGCTAAGTACGGATTCATTATCTTGAAAATATCACTGTAGCTGTTATTTCTTTGTATGAAGGGGATGTTCTAGTGTCAACAATGCTAATACATAAGGATCATATAATCCTCTAAAGTATCCATTACCACAACCACACTTAATACAATACGGTTTGAGTTTCATAGGTATACCACTATATAACTACGGTTTAACCTAATGTAAGTATCTCTTTAGTATTTCAGAATCTATAGGAGTAGTAACACTAGATGTGTTACTAAACTCCAATAAATCTGTTAATTCATTGTATACTATGGTTGCCACAACATCTCTACTGTTCCTAAGTATATTAGTTTTAAGTATAGAGTTTGTTTTACTGTTTATATATTCTTTTGCTTTATCCATAGTAATTATGCGTTTGCGTATGTTTTAGTAGTAGCACTATTTTTTTTGAATACCAAACCTACTGTTGGGTCTAAACTAGCGGAATAGGTGTTACCTCCTGATACTTTTTGTACATATATGCTACCATCTCCAGATATAGATACCTATGAACCATTACTACATCTAACGTATATTGTTCCTGATTTGGGGGTTGTATTCTAAGATCCGTATATATCTATTAGATAGAAATCTGTATCTGTAGTTTGAGGCACTCTCAGTCCACTGAAACTATCACCTGCTAATATTACTTTACCGTTAGTACTATCTCCTACATTGAGTTCATTAATTTCTCCAGAGGAATTCCAAGCGATTTTACCATCTGCCAAAGAACCGCTTCCATCAGAATTAATAGTTAATTGATGCTTAGTACTAACCGTATAGTCTAAACCATTGTTATTAACTGTAAATGCATTAGAAGATCCTTTGGTAAACATCAGTAAACCAGAATCATCCAATTGCATAGAAACATTATTAGAAGAATTATTGTTATCAATCTTTGAATGACTAAAACCACGTAAATCCAAAGTAGTTGTACTACCTCCAGAACCAGAGTCTGCATTAGATAAAGTTATAGAACTATGATTAGAATCTGCAGCTAAATGTACACCTCCAGCTCCAAAGTAAGCTTCACCACTTTCAAAATCTAATAAGAAGTTAGGTCTAAACTAGTTAGAAGGGTTCATAGCATTTGCAGAACTACTAGCATCAATTAGTTCATATCTAGAACTATCACCACCACTAGAGTTCTTACCTCTTTGTGAGAACATCAGGTTGTTATTAAATACAGCTCCACCTACTAATGAGTTAGGTGCAATAAGTAAGTCAGTATAGATAGCTTCAAAGTTTTTTAATGGTTCCCATGCTCCAGAGGTATCTGTTCCTGGCGATTCGTTATTCTACTACGTACCAATCCATGTCATTACGGCTTTTAAAAAGAAATAGTGATTGCCTTCAGTATCTCCTCCAGTATCATATACATATGGAGCAGTTTCTCCATCGTTAATGTAAGGGGTAGTAGTACTATATATACCCATAGGATATGCTATAGGTTGCGAACCTACTGGATCTGGAGTAATTATACCACCCATAGGATTAGGTTTAGACCATGCAGTTTCCATATTATCATTAATGACTCTACATTGAATAAACCATATGTAATTATACTCATCTCCATTAGTAAGTTCAGGAACATCCATAGACCAACCTGTAGGGTTTCTCTTCCATTTCATAGTATTATTCCAAGCCTCACCAGTATAAGTAGTTTCAGTACCTTTACAGTATCTTACCTCATAACCTACTCCAGGAATACCAGATCCACCATTATCACCAGTCATACCAGTCATATAGTATGGATCACACCATTGTTCCATTAATGTATTATCTCCACCATTTATAAGAGCAAATGTAGCCCATAATACTTTACCGCTACTTAATGCTGGCGCAGTAGAACTCCAACCTGTAGGATAACGTTCAGCAGCATTTAACTAAGGAGCAGTTTCCCAACTATTGTTTCTAGCAAATCTGTATTCATAGTAGTTACCATCCATGCCTTGAACCTTACCTACATTTACCCAATCACTACCATTCCATACCCACAAGAAACCATCAATAACCCAACCGTCTCCTATCTCATTGCCACTAGTTGGAAGATCATCTATAGAATTTAAAGTACCTTTAATAACAACTCCTTGACCTGTTATTTTTACTACAGCACCCCATTCTATTACTGTACTTGTTTCGCCTTGAACCAAAGCTATACATTTCCACCATATACCAGTAGACATATCAGGAGTAAGCACCCAACCATCACCAGGATTATATGGGTCATTGCTAGTAGGCTTTTCAGGTTGAGTCTGGCTCTGTTTAAATGCTTCTACTTGATAATTGAAGTTGTTACCATCAAGACCAGGTACACCTGTAATCAAATAAGGACCTTGCCAACCTCTTTCGTCTTCAGGTAAAGATTCATCAATTACTAATTGATTATCAAAAGTAACCAAAGCTTGAATACCCCATATGGCTTCTTTACCAGTCACAGAGGGCATACCTACGCTCCAAATACTACCAGGGTTAATATTCAATCTATCTGGATCTCTAGGCTTAACATCACTACCAGATGTCTTAGTATACATTACTCTAAGGTGTTGACCATCTTGACCATCATCCCCCCATTTAGCCCATAATGACGGAGAACTAAAGTTACCCCATTTGTGAGTATCACCTTTATACTTTCTTTTACTAACCCATTCATATTTAAACTCTTCACTTACTCCCTTAGGATCATCTGTCCAAGGTTGTTCACCAGGAGCTGATTGAGGTATATATTCATCCTGATCTGGATTATTATCTGTAATCTCTTTAGGAGAAGCAGGTAACTTGGTACGCTGATATATATACTCTACTCCATCACCATCTTTACCATTTACTCCCCATTTGGACCAAATAGTAGGGTCACTCCATTCACTCCAACTACCATCAGTTTGCAAGTTATGTGAACAAACCCATTCACATTGATACGATTCACTGATGCCTGTAGGATGATCAGTCCAACCTTGTCTAATAGCTTCAGTCTGACTATTACCTGTAGGTTTAGTAGGTGTAACCAAACTAGTTATAGTAAGTTTATATACAAACTCAATACTACTACCATCTACACCATCATGACCGTCTGCTCCTGTAAGTCTTACAGGTGTACTCCAAGGCACTACTATTGTACCTTTACTAGAGAATGTAGCAGTAGACATCCACACATAACCATTAGGATTACTATCACTACCAGACCATCCTTCAGGATATGTAATAGTATTAGTATCGTAATCCCAACTACCTCCTACAGGAGTATCAGGTCTTTGTATAGTTTTAGTAGATTTGTATGCTATTACTGCTCTAGTAGTATCTCCGTCTATACCTGGTACACCATCAATACCATTCTTACCGTCCTTACCGTCTTTACCATCTTTACCGTCCTTACCTGCATCTCCTGTTCTACCTGCTGGTATACCAAATGAGAATAAGAACTTACCTTTGTCTAAAGATACAGATGCTGTAGGAGTACTTGATTCATATACATCCTTAATTGCAGCTTTAAACTTAGAACTACCTATAACTATATCAGTTACAGATTCAAGCGGTAATTTATAGTTATTGTCTTTCTCTGCAGTAACAATGTATTCACCACCTGTAACTTTAAGCTTCTCTTCTAAGTCTAATATCTTTACACCATCGCATTTTTGTGTCATATCTCTTTATTTTATAATTTACAATAACCGTTACTGCAATTTCCTGTACTGCAAGTATTATTAGAACAAGAGTAACAAATACCACTAAATAAAGTAGCAGAGTTACGCTCTTTCTCTAAGTGAAGACATTTATCGTTTTCTGTATTGAAACAATCACCTTTCTGAGTAAGAATAGCATTGTTACAGCAAGTACTAGCTGCACATTTTGGCTTAATAGATATTTCGAGTAATCTACATATATCTACATATAATTGCAAAGCATCACGATAATAATCGGATGCTAGAGCATACTCAAGCAACTATCTCTTAAAGACTACTAACATTATATTCTGCATAGTCTAATCATCTAAACAAGTTGAACAGTGAGTATGTAATTTCCTAATTTCTGCCATATACACAATTGAAGGATTATAGTATATGCCATGAAAATGTATTTCTTCCTGATCCGTAAAACATCTTAATGTAACATACTTCATATTCCAATCTAACTCTAGAATATCATCACTAGTTACAGTTACATTATTATCGGAATCAATTGTAATATTCTCAGAAAAGCCAAGGTTATGTATAGGACTGTCTTCAAGTATGTTCTTTAAATTCCATACTTCATCTATATAAACTTCCTTACTATAGCTACTAAGGTCTACTTCAGTCTCTATTTTGAAGGTCAGTTTATCACCATCTATTTGTATATTTGTTAATTTGTCCATATATCAACAATAAAAAAAGTGGAGAGTGGAATATTCCACAACTCCACTTCTGTAGTTTGTAAAAGGAATCTTTATCCCAAATTCAATCTCTCTAATGTGGATTAGGCAATTGTCTCACCAGCGATAAATGACTGAATACCTTTATCTACGATAGAATCAACTAAACTAGGACAATAAACTTCCGTAGTCAACGGAGTAGTCTTGATGTACTGATTATCATTACTTAAGTACAGGTTATCATTTTCAATGATAGCATAGTCATATTCTGCACCTTCTACTACCTTACGAGCCTGTTCAACAATAGGATATGCACCAGTAAATACATGACCTTTATAACCCATGTTGCGTACTTCTGCGTCACGTACTTGCTTCCAATAACCCTTACCAGGATTACCTGCAGTCTTTTCAATCTTAGCACCAGCAACGGCTTTAGGGTGATTAGCAAGCAATGCACCAGGAATAGTTTCATACAGAGAAGCTTCCATAGATACAACACTGTATTCATTCAGAGAATAAACACCTTCGTTATCATCCTTCGGCATAGCAGTCAAAGTCAGAACTGCAGCAGAAGCAGAAGCCTGTACTCTACGATTCTTGTGTGCGTTAATCTTCTTCAATAAAGCATCTACTAAGTCTTTAGCAGTAGTAGTTTCAGCATATACTTCATAAGTATGAGTAAACTGCCAAGCAGCTTCGTACATATCTTTATAAACAATACGCAGAACGTAACGGTTACCAGCAACAATAGTAGCATCAGTTAAAGTAATAACGATCTTCTCTTCAACTGGCTCAACATGTTCACCAATAACTGCAGACGGTTTAGAAGCTTTCTGAATCTCATTAGAGAAATCAATATTAGTTTTCTGAGCTACTGTACCATCAGGCATAGTAACATTCATCTTTTCACCTGCTACACCTACATAAAGAGAATTAGCATCTACTGCTTCAGCGGCAGTTTTAATAAGAGCTTTATTTTCATCAAACAAAGCAACGTCGCCCGCATTCAAATCATCTACTGTAGTATAAGAAGCAGGAGCTTGTTTTCCGATTAATACGGAATGTACTGATTGTAACATATTAAAATATTAAAATTAAATTAGACATTAGCGCTTAGTCTATTCGCTTACTTTCTACTTTCATTATTTCAGATTTCCACGTTAGTAAACGCCTTTAATTATTCGTCCTAAGATTTCTTAGAACTAGTATTAGGTATAGTTTGTATTATCATTTGAACTGCTAGATCGACTATATCCTAATGTGTATTTTCTGGTAGATCTGTATACTCTTTAGTTAGATCCTAGAGAGTACCTAAGTCCTTAGCTTTTCTTAAGTAAGTAAGCTCATAAGAACTTATATTATAATTACCATCAGTATATAATACAATTTTATTGTCAGTATATACTCTAATAGGTTTTGCTTGATTATAACGTAATCTATGATCTGATAGACTATTACTTAGTCTGGAGCTTACTGTTTCTATTGTAGCCTCTATTACATCAGATTCGCGAGTAATTAAGTTATTGCATTTATTATCCTTTATACTTATATATACATTTTCACCAAGTGCAAACATATAATCTTCAGGATAATCAGCTTCCCATTTATTACCTAATTTACTAAAACTATAAGTAGTATATCTCTTAGTATTCACCAAAGTACGTATGTTATCAGTAATTTCTTGGTTTCTCTAGAACACTCTAAAGTTCTATTTAACATATTCGTCTTTAGCTTTGTTTATAAAATGAAACAAAGTATCTGAAGGAAACTTGATAGTTTCATTATAATCGGGTATGATATTGTTCAGCTGCCTCTCTACGTTAATCTAAAAACTTCTTTCCGTCATAATCATTCAGATACTTGGTTTAACTAAAACTTAGAAGATTGTCTTTGAGATTCTATATTCTCTAAAGCAATTACTACAGCTCTATTAATAATCTCATACATGACATCCTCAGGAAAATCTAATTCTTGTTCAGGTTTAGTATAATCAAACTTAGTTGGTTTCTTAACGTAAGTAAGATCTACTCTGTAGAACTCTGTATTATTTTCTACTCTTGGAGCATACATAGGATTCTGCATTAAAACAGGATCTACGTATACTAAGAGTTTGTCATTTTCTAAAGTAGCTACCGGATTCTCTACCCAAGGTATATTATTATAAGTCTGCTTAAAAGGCTTTACTAGTTCATGACTAGTAAGTACACAGTTAGTCTAGAATTGTCCATACTTAAGTAACACACTAAGTATAGTCATTCTATTATCTTCATCATGAACATCTTCTAATGCATACTCATTATAGTCTGTATGTACAGCATGAAGATTAACATCTGTAGCTATTAACTTTTCTATCTCAGATAAGTTAGATACAGAACCTTCTAAACCTACTCTTAAAGCATTATTGCCAGTAATCTTATTACTTAAGATTTCTAGCTATGCTTGGTTAAGAAATAAGTCTACTTCCTCATCTAAAAACGCTGGGCATCCACCATAAGCAATACCTTCTGCATTCTTATCCAGAACTACCTTGAAAATTATATGAGAATCTTTATTAGTCATTATTTAGATTTTATTTCCTGCATTATTGCTAACTTGATTTCTTGGTTACTCTTATTCTTTAAGTAAGCAATTACATCTTCAAGACCATTACCAATTAAATCAGTACCAAAGTAATATTGAGCACGATTCTTTCTGATAATATTTTTAGCAATAGCTTCTTCAATTACGAAGTTAATTTCTTTATTTGGGTTATTTACCCATTTCATTAAGAACTTAGAAGGATCAGCTTCAATAAATTCTGACAATTTAGCTTCAGCAACTTCATTAGACATAGAATCTGATTTCATACCATAAAGACGTAAACACTTACGCATTTCTTCTGTAGACATCTTATCCATTTCTCTATATGCTTCACGCTTAACCTTATTGAACTTATTCTGTTCTTCTGCTTCACTATCCTTATTAATCATAACATAATCAGTGCTAGGCTTAATATCGTTAAGGCCATTAGCTACTCTCTTATGTTTCTTAAGGAATAGATATTTTAATTCATCCTCAGGTCTATTAGTATCCAATATCAAATCCTTTTTGCCAATCTTAATAGCAAAAGTATCCCAGAACGCACTATTGGGAGATAACTATCCCTCAGGATAACCAATTTCTTTTTCTAATCTAGTTGCATCTTCTGCAGATAAACCAGTATATAAATTACCAGATCTAGTCCAGTAAGAGCTTACATAGTCAAAACATGTAGGCCATTTAGTAATCCCAGTCCAGGGATTAGTTTTAATTATTCTAACGATTACTTCCATAATATAAAATATTAGATTATCAAGTTAGTAGGGGCCCTAAGGCCCCTTTATTTATTAACCACAAGCTAGCTATTACTCAGCTTCCATGATTAGTTCCCCACACGCACGTGGATCCCTTAACATTATGCCCATTTCTCCAAGGAAGAATACAGTGTAACCGTCCTTACCATTAGATCTCAGAGTATTAATAGACTTACCATAGCCAGACGGAAGAACTGCACCACCAGTAGTCCAAGTTACGAATTCACGATCCTTACGAACTACCTTAACAATGTTAGCTTCACCATCACGTCTACCCAGATCCAGGAACGTCATACGGTATGATTCCAGCGGTTTCAAAGTAACCGGATGCAACTTACGATTGTAAGTAATATCGTCATACAGCGGGAAATACTTCAGAGTCAACTCGATACCATTAGTCATCTTATAAGTCTTGAACTGACCACCAAAAGTAAGGCTATCACCAGAACCAGTTACAAATACAGTATCAATCAAGTTCATGTTAACTACCTTTTCTTTCAGAATTCTATCGAATTCACGGATACCCATTTCACCAGTCAATGCAACAAACTTACGTTCGTTAGTACCAAGTACATTGTAAGACAGGTCAAACAGGAAGTCTTCCAGCAGTTCTGCAGTAAGATGAGTATAGTAACGTCTATTAGACGGAGCAATCTGTTCCAACAGACCGGCGCCAATAAATACCGGACGGCCGTTAGTACCTTTCAGATTACAAGAACCATCTTTGTTTACATTAGATTTCATGTAAACCAAGAAACGTTCACATCTCTTATACCATTCACGCAGAGCTACCCATTCCTGATAATCAGCCCACAAATAAGACTTCTTACCAGTCTTAGGATCTTGCAAAGCAATAGCCATTACTGTAGAATAAGCTGAACCAGTAATATCATAGTTGATACGAATTGTAGTAAGATAATTACGCATCTTGAAGTGAGTATTATAGTTCAGGATATCACCCTCTTCACTGTACTCTTCAACAGCAGAAGCCAGACGAGATACTTGGCAACCCGGTTTCAAGAGTTCTGCAGGAATATAAGAAGTAGGCTGACCATCAGCTACAAAACAAGTATATACCCACAAGTTACCATCTTGGTACGGAGCACCTGCTACACGTACTTGGAATTCCTTATCGTCAAATTCCAATACAGCAGTAGGACCAAACCAGTTATCTTCACATTATATTCAACGTAATTCGTTAAATTACATTCGCTTAAAACGGTTTGTTATTTTAAGCTGCTTACACTTTCATGTAAGATTAGACTATATCTTCATCCTTAATGGATGTTCCGCATTTCGCTTCACTTGAAGCTACGAGATCACTCTCTAGTCGTTGAACCTTCAAATCCTGAATGTCTACTCTTAAGTTCTTAAATATACCAGATTTAATGTATTTTCCAGTATTTGCATTTGCTCTTAATGCTTTTAAACTATCTTGAGATACTCCAAAATGTCTAGCAACATTCTTCATACCGATAATAGTAAACGATTCTCCATTAAAAACATTTGTAAATATAAAAGCTTTTCTAAGAGGTTTATCTCCTTTAAATCTATTTTGAATTTTAGAGTATAACATATTATCATCGTGTGAAACCCATTCAAGATTCTCTAAACAGTTATTCGTTCTGTTAAAATCTTTATGATTTACTTCTGATAAATTATCCGGATTATCTAAATACGTCATAGCTACTAATTTGTGAACTCTGAAGTAATAAGACTTTCCGTTTCCTCTTAAAGCTACTTTCAAATAACCATCTTTAGTTTTAGATGGATTAAAGAACTTATTAGTTTTAGTTGAATATACATCACCTTGTTTTGATATTAAATAATCTTCAAAACCAGGTATTGGTTTCATATCAGTAATTTGCTTGGCTGCTGATTGTCCATTTTTATTATTATTCATAATTCTATATATTTATATTTTACTCTATGGTTTAAATATCTTTAGGAGTTTCCAGCAATTAACGGAATTATTCGATTGAAGTTTCCTTCAAAAGGACCTGTTTTAGTTTATAACTAAGTTAAGCCATAACATAATCGGTGTATTGCCAAGACCTGCAGTTGAATCATCTGCAATAGCTGCGCCATTCCATTTTGCATCTCTAATTGTAACTGCTCTATCGGCATCAATCATTACATTCCACTCCCAGCTCGGTTGGTCGATAGTCATTACATTACCAAGACCACCAGTAAGCATATCCAAAGAAGTGTTGTAACCATTATCCTTAGTTCCAAATACATAAGACAACACGGTAGCAACCTGATATGGATTCTATTGAGAAGCCGCAGAAATCTTAGCGGTATCAATCAAATCACTGAACCATTTACCTTTGTATAAAACTAAGTTATTTAGAATATTATTATCCATAAAATACTAGTAATTTTAATTTTTATTAGTTAATATTAATCTGCACGTAATCTTCGCGCAAAAGAATTCCACATAGACTCGGTGCTAGTGTTATCCTGTTTCTTAGTCTTTCTACTTACTCCTGTTCTATTAAGACTATTCTTAAACTTGTTAATAGCTGCATTTTGACCTTTTACTTCGGCGGCTTTTACAAGTGTGTCTCCTTTCATAGTAAAGTAGGCAGACTCAATTAAATTTTTTACGCTCTTAGACCAATCCTTTTGGAATTTAGTCATACCATCAGAGGTAGGCTTGAATATATATTCCAACAGTATCTATTTATCCTTTTCAGGAATTTTAACACCGCGAATATTATCCATGCCCTTTATTTCGTTGACAACGGTATCAAAGTACTCCTGTTGGCGTTGAGCTGCAAGCTTGGCGGCATTTTCTTGATCTTTCAATAGCTGTTGTTTCTTACTCTCTCTTATATCCTTAAGAGCTTCAGCAGCATCCTATGATTCATCTTCAAGAATACCAGCTTCCTCATATTTAGTGAGTTTCTTTTCAATTTGTTTAGTATTAAATCCTTTTTCTTTAAGGAATTCTTTTAATACCAACTTCTGATTACTCTCGTCTTCAAGATCAATATCATCAAGATCGACTTCGCTGTCAATTGAGAAATAATCTCTTAAATTACCACCATTCTTAACAAACTCATCAAGTTGCTCAACTTCTTTACTAGCGTATTGTGGTACTGAGTTTTCTTCAATTACATCGTTAAAGTAATCAATAAGATCTTCAACAGTCTTAGGTTTATCATCATCTTCAATATCATCCCAACCTAACTTTTCAGACAAAGAATCAAAGAAACCTGTTACTATGGTAGTTTCATCAGTAGACTCTTCTGGTTCTTCTTCCTCAACTTCAGGTTCTTCTGTTTCTTCCTTTGTAGTAGTTTTAGGTTTAGCTTTAGATTTAGATTTTACGTCTTTATCTTCTTCTTCAAGCTCTTCCTCTTTCTCTTCTTCAGTTTCAGTTTTCGTATTCTTGCGAATATTATTTAACTCTTCTTCACTGAGTTCTTCTCCTACTCCTTCAAGATCAATTTTTGTTTCTTCCTCTTCCTCATTAGTAGGAGGAGTAATAGATTTATTCTTTACACTTGCTCCTGGCATGAGTTCTTCAAATACCTCAAAACCGTTCAATGTTACATTATCCATAATTATATATAATTAGATTTGTTGTATTTCTTTAAGTTCATTTATTTCATGTTTGAGTTCATCGATAGCTTCATCAATGTCCTCTTCTGATTCACTTTCTTCTATATCGTATTCCTTATCAGGCAGACAGTATCTAGATACTAATAGATCAAAGTAATATCTCAATTCTTCTTCATTAAAATATTTCTAATTAGTTAGTGCATCTAATTCTTCTCTAGTAAGATTTTTAGCATATAGCGGATCTGTCCTAGGATCGAAAATAGTTTTGGATTCTATCGTATGTTTTAGGATATATCTATTTAAGTCTTTCAGTACTCTCAAATTTACTCCTATCAAATATAGGTATATTTAACTATCCCTGAGGTCCTATTACTCCAGCCTATCTATCTATTCTATGACCTATTTCTTTATATTTTATAGCTTCGTTGATAGCGTCATTTCTTGCGTCTTTATTTACCGTAGGTATTTCACGTTTTGGCGTAACTCCTTTGTATTTCTTTCTGTAACTCTTTACAGACATAGGTACAAACGGGATCATGGTAGCTGCAGCCAATCCAGCACTCAACCAATCTCTATTCTTTACTGCATCATAAGTATCTTTAGCCGATATAGCATCACCAATAGGAGTCATATTAGCAGCATCTTCAAGACTGAATACAGGTTTTAAACCTTCTTCTAGAGGTCTACCACTACTACTTCTACCTGTAGCTTGATAGAATCTTTCCTTCTCAGGATCACCTGTCTGACCACCATCCTGAAATGCTTCTACCTTCCAATCCCAATAGCCTTTACCGGGATTATTCTCCCGGTAAGACTTTAGGTTTTGCATTCTCTATTTAAATGCTTGTTTATCCATAATCTTTCAATTATTTCTTTCCGCCTTTTCCACCTTTGGATTTCTTTCCGCCCTTGCAAGCCATAATTAATTCCTCCTATTATTTAATTGTTTTAAGATATTGTTTCCAATTTTTCTTATTAGCCTTATAAGTCTTCTTTCTATCCTTAATCTTATATTTGTCAAGATCTTCAGGCTTACGTGTTTTCAGATAATCAAAGTTATCGTCGTTAGCATAAGCTTCCATTTCATAAGGAATAGTATAGTAAGCACTAGATGCAGGATAGATTATAGGGTTACCTTTAATCCATGACCATGCATAAGACCAATAATAACTTATCCATCTCTTTTTATCTTTAGCTTCATAGAGATGAATATTTTCATGATTCCAAGTAGTAGGCTTAATCTGAGATTCAGGTTTTCTACTTAACAAGTAACCACACCAGCTCATTGCTGAATAACCACTAAATGGATAGTGATCCATGCGTTTATATTCTACTTTATCTGCTTTTACTTTAGTAAATAGTTGTTTAACTATCCACCATGTTTCTTTAAGCCAATTCATATTCCTTTAGTTTGTTTAATATTGCGCCGTCTATATCAAATATATTGTGAGAACTATATCGAAATAAACTAGTCTTAGTAACTTGATTAAAAATATCTACGAAATACTTAGTATTGTTATTTTTCCCAACGCACCATAACCAACACTATATACCACAGGTTAGATCTCTTGGATATTTATTTGTAATCCTATTCCATTCTTTTTCTTGTGGTTCCATGTTTTATTTCTCTCCTGTTACTTTATTCTTAATTGCAGTTTTAGCTTTTAGTCTTTCTCTTTCCATTGCCGCTTTGTCTTTAGCTGCCTGCAACTTCATTTCATGATCCATTCTTTCTCTTTCAAGCTGATTCTTCTTATCTTCTATCTCTTTTTTCATTTTCTGCTCTCTAATCTTAGCATTAAATTCAAATTGTTTAGAAGCTTCATCAGATGCTTGCTTACGTTCAGCTAAAGCTTGTTGAGCTATCTCTACTGGATCTGGAATTCCATTACCATCTTGATCCATATTCTCAGCACCTCTATAAGCATTAAGTTGAGCTACAGTAATCTTAGTAGCATTATCTTGATCTATCTTATATTTCTCAAGATCCATTTCTGCTTCTTTAATCATAAGCTCCTCTTCCTTAATCTCATTTTGCATTTGAATAGCTTGCTGTTCGCGTTCTGCTTGAGCCTACTCCATAGCCTGTTGCTGTTCCATACGTTTCTGCTCAATCTCCTCTAATCTAGACTTAATCATACTAATATTATCCATAGTAATGATTTCGGCTATATCGAGTAAGCTAGCTCCGTTCTGCATAGCGGGTTGCATTAACTGCTTAAGTGTTTCTATATACTGTTGATTCTTAGTAGTATCTTCTATAAAGATATCAAAATCCTCATAAAGCGTATCATCTGATAGTGTTAAGAATGCTCTAGTAGCATCATCTAATATATATTGTAGATGAGTTTTACTACCATCTTTCCAAGCCCATCTAGCAGCATTAAGCAACATAGTTAAGCATTCTCTCTTTACCTAATTGTGTGTCCAGAACCAAGGTTCAGTAATGTGAGCTGATTGCACTACAGAACGTTCTACATTACCTACTAATTCATTAGATGAAATAGACCCTTCCCTTTGCTTACTAACTCCAGATATCTCAGACAGCATACTTTCAATCTTATCCATAAGATTAATATACTGATCTATAGTATTAGCCATAGTAAGGTCAAGAGCTGTAATCTAGTTAAACTGACTAGGTTTACCTCCTTCTCTACCAGGTATATCCCATCCTTCTTCATATGGATTAATAAAGTTTACACCAAGAGCAGATAAGTAATGCATCCATTTAGATACATCTATATTCATAGATTTTGGTATCTAAGTAATATCCATATTTACTACTTTACCTTTATCTCTAGCCATAGCAAGCTCAAGTCTATACCATAGTACAATATACATATACTGTAATGGTTTCATCATACTTACTAAACTACGAGGTCTACTGTTTGTATTATTATATATTACTCCAGTATAAGGCAATCTCTGAGAGTTAGGATTATCAGATGAAGTATATTGATATTCTAATGGTTGTATTCCTATATATAAGTCTTCACCAGCTCTATATCCTTCCCATACTTCAGTAATCCATTTCCATTCTACATTGAGTTCCGTCCCTGTCTCTTTATAACTCTCATCTACTTGATATTCCTTAGGCTCGCCTAATTCAGGATCAATTATGGTAACAAAACCTATTTTCTTAAATGATTTCCAGCAACAATGCCATACTTTCACACTATTAGTACTATCAAATGGATTACTGCTGAACCCGTTAATAGTATGAGTCTTAATATGAGTATAATCTAAAGACGTCTTTCTTACTTCAGGATTTATACCCCCTTTAGAAGCTTGATCCATCATATCTAACAACTAATTTAGCTGTTTCTCAGACATCTTATCGTATAATCTATCATATAGCTCAGTTACAGACATATTCATTTCATAACAGCACCATTCTGCGTCATGAATGAATTCTAAGTCGGACGTTTCAGTATCATAATCAAAGTAGATAGGATTAACACGTTCGAGGCACGGTTCTCCATTTAGTATACCCACATAATATATCTCTTCACCACCAACTAAAGCATCCTTCCAACCTTTAAAGAATTCATGAGTAATATTTAACTTATTCTTTAAGTAATTAAGACTGTGGTACGCGGTTATTTCTGCTATATCTTTATAGTCTCTACTCATGTATTTTTGTATCTACTAAGGAGCCATTATTTCACCGTTCTATAAAGCTTCCTGATATCTAGCTTGTTCCTCAGGGCCTAGTTTGCTCATTATAGTAGCCTAGATGTAGTCTATCAAAAGTTGTTTAGCTCTATCCTACATTTCACTAGCTGCTATATCGCTGGTACGTACTACTCTAAAATTGAATGGTCTTTTAGTCTCTTCACCTAGTAGCAAGTCTATTTTAGGCTTAATTATATTATAGTCCTAAGCCATTGCAGGGAAACCATCCTGTTGCTTGAAAGGATTAGTAACATATTTTAGATCTTTTTCATTGTATATGCTATTATAAAGATCATAATATGTTTGCATTTCCTCTCTACGAGTTCTATTGTTACCATTTCTAGAACCTCCCATGCTACGACCTATAACATAGTCTATACAACTTTCTTGCCAGTCTTTTGTCTTCTTAGACATAGGAAGTTTCTATATTGGCATTTGATTAATATTATTCATAATTAAAACATATATGCTTCGATATTATCCATAGCTTCGTCGTCACGAAACCATTCTTGAGTAAATATAGGGCCTTCAAATAATACCCTATTTTTATTCTCTTTTTTAATCTCTTTTACTTTAACATTATATAGCTATTCTCTATATATCATTACTTGGGTCAACGCCATTACACGGTCTACGTTGACTACATCATTTGCAGCTATAAGTTCCTCTAATAGCGGTTCCGACATTATATTGTATAAGTTCTTCTTACCATCAGCATTAATATCGTTAAGCCAGTCTTTTATTAGACCCCATCCCCACTACTTAATCTATTTATTCATATGGCAGCCCTTCTTTCTGTTTACTTTAGAATTACTTACTATATCATTAATTATATCTGGTTGATCAGCAAGTAAGTAGTCACAATGCTTATTAGTAAAGTAAACAAATATACCTTTATTTTGATTCTCATACATTGCTCTAGCATTATAGTATATAAGCAATTTACGTACATTTTCATAAAAGTCTTCTGCTGATTTAGGTCTACCTGTATACTCTGCCACTATTATATCTGAATACTGTTCTATAGACTATACTCTCTTATATATAAAACAAGAACCTAATGATGTAGTACTCGATTCGTCATAATCATATGAGTCTATACCTGCAATATACAAACCAGCACCAGCATCCTTATTAGGATGCTCCCATATTACTATAGAACCAGTAGGATCATCACCTATTAATGCCCCAGTAACTTCATCTCGTTTAGTCCTTAAAGGGTAGCGTGTTATATCTCCAGTTTTTTTAATAACCCATTTAAGGCTACCATCCGGTTGCCATACTAAATCACCTACCTATTTATGATTCTATAATTTTTTGTTAGTCCTAAGTAATGCTAACTGTTCTTGCAATTCTTTTTTGGGAAAAATGTTACCATTAAACTCTAGCATTGCTTCTGCTGGAGTAATAGGTCTTTCTGCGACATATCTATCAATAGCTGCATTGTTGGTTGCACTAGTTATTACTACTTGTCTCTCTGCTAATATATGTTCTAAAGATTTCTTACGGTATGTATTACCATCTTCATCCATATATATACGTTTACCATTCTCATCACGTATATCTAGATTAGTATATTGAGGTACAAAGAAACCACATTTGTTAGTAGTAGCGGATTCATCCCATATGTTATCAAATCCTAAACAGTTGTATCCATCAGGATTATAGAACATATCCTTCATGGTTTCAAATGCAGAATTATGAGTAATAATTCCATTTACAAGATAAGTATGAGTATTTCCAGCAGTTATATTATAAATAGTTTTTACCCCTACATTTTCAATGTTTACTATTTTCTCATAATAAAATCCTCTATCTTTTTGTAAAGATTTTTGATTTTCATAGTATTTAGCGGCCTATTCTAATCTTTTCTATTTGTACTTGACTAGAAATTTTATGTTTTTATGAAAATTAATAATGCTATCCCTATCATGAATATCTAAAGAGTAATATACACTGTTCTAATTTTCACAAACACTATTTCTAGATGGTTTTTTATTTACTTTATAAATATAACCCCTTATTCCTAATTTCTATAAAAGATATAACACCTATTTTAATAGTTCTTCACTACTCTATGTAAGGTTTATTATAGTAGAATACTTATTACGTTTTTTATAATATGTTGTGGAAACACAACCATCAGTATCATATAATCCTCCTAAAAGTTCAGTTATACTACTTTTATCACAGGTGTTAATAATTTCTGGTAATCGTTTATTTGTTTTTGTTTGTCCAGATATACCTAATTTGTTTATATCATATTTAGCTTTACGAACTCTTAATTCTTTTAATATTCTACCGTCTTTAGTAGTATAACTACCAGTTGTAACACATGGGTATAAGTTTTCAATGAACGATTGAATTTCAACATCACATGAAGTTAGTCTAACAGAAGAATTATTCATGTAAGAACCATCCCCAATAAATATACCTATTGCTCTAGCATTATTAATAGAATCCTATCCAAAGTATGGTATACTTTTTGCTATTGCTACATAATTACCTATTACTAATTCTTGTGCCTAATGCCAATCGAATTTTAAACAATCGTTGTAATCTTTTTCATTACTGCTAAGAATAGGATGATCTATACTACACTCAATTGTTCTTCCTGAGTTAGTAGTAAGCTTAATGCATTCTTTTTTGCTAGGTATATTTATAAAATTAATAGGTTCCTCAGTGACTATTTTATTATTATTGTCATATCCTACTAACTTATCCTTTTTGGTAATATCTTTTATAGATAATTGTCTACCGTCACTAGTATATACTAGATTGTCTTCTGTAATACAGCCTTCATCACCACCAGTACCCCATACAATCATAGTACCAAAGGCTACACCATCTACTTCTACAGAAGGTCTAGCGATTTGCCATGCTGCTCCTAATTCAGAGAAAGAACCACCTTCTTCAAACATAATAAGATTAGCTTTCTTACCACGTACTACGTCCGGATTGTCTTTCAAAGTAACACCTATGATTTCTGATTTATAACCTAATTCTATGATATTACCATAATCATCCTTAGTATAAAATCCAGCACGTCTACGCATCTAGGTATTGACAGATCTTTTCTTACCCCAAGCTGTATTCTTATCTATAAAGTCCATATAATCCCAAGCTTTAGTAAGAATACCATCATCTGTCAAATATTGCTTATTTGATGCATATATAAAGGTTTTAGAGTATGGGATTAGATAGAAATTACGGCATGCCATAGAACCGCCTTTGTATGAGAAACCCTTACGTCTAGACTTAAGTAAGCATAAGTGTTTACCCTACTCTTGGGCTTCCTATACTGCATTAAAATAGTAATAGTCATAGTCCCAGAAGTCAGGGAAAGTTACTTCATTCACACGTTTTACTTTAGTATTGCCTAACTCATCTGTAGTAATATGATTAACTATACGAGATATAGGACAATAGTTTAAATAAAAATAGTTATACCCGCTAATGAAATCTCCATCATCAGCAGTATAACCATCTACGCATCTTTTACTTTCCTCATCCCAGAACTTAAAATATTCTGAAGTAGATTCAGGAAAATTACAATAACTACCGGTATTAATAAAATTTAATGCGGCCTAGCGAAATTTGTTTGAATTTATAATTTTCTTATTAAAGTCTACCATATTATATATTTAAAAGGGGCGCGTTTCACAACGAACCCCTTCTATTCAGATAATAATTTATAACTTAAATTCTTCTAATTACGAAAAATTTATTGGGGAAATTTCTGTAGCTGTAACCTAGTTTCTTGAGCTATGGTTTTATACGCCGTATGTTTAGTACTCCCCACCTGGGCTAACATTACCCCAGACTACCTGTTCACGATAACTACCTATCCAACAAGTTTCCTTCTGCTGTTATAGTTTCAAAGGACTAGTATTTTAATTGGTAGCCCCACTACGACTCGAACGCAGACTAAGAGGGTTAGAGCCTCCTGTGCTAACCATTACACCATAGGGCAATAACACGTGGATATTCTTACCCTCCACGTAAGGGTTCTGATGGTTTAGAACCAAGATTTAATTCTTTGCCACAATGACTTCTTTACAGGTTTGTTCAAATATTCAGAAGCTTCTTCAATCTGTCTAAACACTTCTTCTGTATCTTTAGTCAAATCTATAGTAATCGTAAAATTCTTATTCATAATAAAATCTTCATTTATACACTATAACGTGTTGTTAATATTTGGTTATATTTTAATGTATTATCTTGCCAACTCGTATGGATTTACTTTAGCATCACCTTTAACTTTACCTATAGCTACTTCTTCCGCTTTAACCATAGTCTCTAGTGAATCTATACTTTTAAGTACTCCACCTACAGAAGTCATACCAGCTAATAAATCCTTAATCTTCTTTTCGTCTAAAGTATCGTCTAATGATTCTTTATAGTATTTACTCACACTATCTAGTTTTAGACGCATATTGTTTAACATTTGTAGAGCTCTAGTATTAAGTAAGGTTTTATATTCATCTTCACAAATCAATTCTTCTGCCGTCAATTTGTAATTCTCATCATCGAATATTTCCTTTTTCAGTTTAAGTTCTCTACTGTCTTCATCCATACTTTGTACATAAGGACTATCCCATTTATTCATAAGTACAATGTAACTTATTACTTTAGTAGCATGCTCTTTATCAGGTTTATCTGCATCCCACACTCTTCTAAAGCATGGGATGCCTATAGCATCTGAGTGTATTTTTACTTTACCTCCAATAAGATCAAATAGTTTCATTTGTAAGAACTTGTTTATTATCTTCTTTACTCCATCTTATAAGATCGTCTTTAGCAAAGGCATCAGAACAGACTATTGGTTTTAGCGTCCACTTATTACTTATAGAATCATATTTACTTAGTATAAGTACAATATCCCCTAATTTATAGTCTATTACTTCCTCTTCTGTTATTACTTGACCATCCTACTATGCAACATACATAGTTCTACATTCAAAGTTATTAGATACATTTTTAATGCTATTAGTATCTACTTTATATAAAGTAGCATTACCGTATTGGTTTATCAATAATTTATCCATATTAACAATCACACTTTATAGGTTCACAAGCACAATCACATTCAATATCACAAGAAGTAGATTTCTTTTTTTCTTTTTGCCCCTTTTCTAGCAATCTGTTATAGTGATTCTTTACTTCATCATTTTCAATAAAGATGTACTCTGCATCACTTTCTTTATCTATAGGATACAATTTTATTACCATGGTGCCTTTAGTAACACTCCTTCTCTCTTTAGAACCATCTTTCTTTGTATAGATCCACTCTCCATCTTCGGGAATATACCATGTATAGTCTACATAAAAATGATTTAGTAAACTAACATTTTCTACTTCTTTATCGTAACTAATAACGATACCTCTATCTACTGAACAAATATACTTAATCATAATAATCAATCAATTAAATAACCTAAATAATATTCTTTCTATAATCTCGCTATAATTTCCTTAGCACGCCCCATCGGTACATTCGGATTCACATAATTTGGTTTTATTTGATAATTCTGTATTATCTGCTAAAACTTCTCTATCTCCTCCTGTATGCTCTACTTTTTTATATTCTTCATACTTCTTAAATAGCATATTACACATTGCATTTACCTGATCGGCTCTGCTAGGTTCTGCATTACTCTTCCCATTATCTACTATAGTAGTAGTAATACTATCAATTACATCATTTGTGAAATCTTCATAAGTAATTACGCCTTCATTAATTAATTCATCTACTTTGTTATACAGGCGCTTCATTTCCTTACTAAATGAACCATAGAGTGGTTTATTGTTTTCCACTTCTAACTTCCACATCATTTTACTTTCTTCAATTGTCATAGTCCTTATTTTTTAATTCATTACATATAGTATTACTTATATTTCCTGCAGCCCATCCTACTAAGTAAGCATATGCTTCGTTGCCGTCTTTAAAGTCTTGCGTATATAAACCTAATTGTTCACAAAAGTAATCTGCAACATGTACTGCCTCATGAGGAATCATATATGGAGTAATATCTTCTGCATTAGTAACAGCTATCACTATTACTCCGTATTTATTATCACTCTTACGTATTACTTTACAAGTAACCATTCCACCATCATATTTATCTATTTCTTGTAGTAATCTATTATATTCGCCTCCATCGTTGTTACCATGTACATCAAGAAATATAAAATATTTATCTAAATCCTCAATATTAGTACTTACAAATAATAGTCTAGGATATATCTTAGGACTATAAACATCATACGGTTTCTTTTTCATATCTTTTCTTTAATTTGATTTTGCCTAAGTAAGAGAATCTGACAGGCTTTGGATCTAAATCAGATATAACACTGTTAGTAAATCTAAACGGGCTATTACATATTACTTCTATGATAGGGTATGGGATATTATACTTATTACTTAATTTAGTATATATACTCACTTGATTCCTCATTTAAATCTATCTTTTTGTAATATTTACATTCTTCTAAAGTAGAAGAGTTATCAAACGTATTGGGTCTTATTATATTAATTATAGTTTTAACATCGTCCCAATTTCTATCTTCTATACAATTATCATAGATAGATTGTAGTTTATGTATTTCCTGTTTATTATACTTACGTATAGGAGTATATGCTACAAAATTATATCTATCTATTGTAAGTAACTCTATACTAGTAGGAATAATCTCAAACTTATTATACGGTAAGTCTCTCTTCTTTAACTTATTCCACAACTTAGTAAATATGTTATATTCCTTCCAACATAATATAGTGCCAGGTCTTACTATTGTTGTTTTAATCTTCATCTTTATTTACTCTTAATATTATAGTAATTTGTACTCTATCGCCGATTATTTCAGGTATAAGTGCCTTATTTACTACAACTTCGTCTTCAATCTTACCTTTCACTAGTATACCTTGATTCTTAAATTTAGTTATATATCTACTTAAATTATCAGGAGTAATGCCTAATACTTTTCTAATATACTTTCTATTTTCAGTAGATATCACATTCTTACTTATGTTAGGGAGCTTAGGAGTATTAATATCTATTGCTATAAATGTAGCTAGTAACTCTAGCTCCCTATCAGTAAGATCAAGTATACCATTAAGACTTTTTAAGAATTCTGTATTTAAATCGGCTTTGCTTACGCTTTTTACCAATTTATTCATTTGTCAACGTATCCTTAATTTTATTTAAAACCTTATTTAAGTTATAATATACTGTTTCAGCTTCTAACTTAACACAAGGTTGTATTTCGCCTTTATTTGCTTTTTCATTAGTCTCTTTTAAGTTACTTTCGTATTTCTCAAGTAAGTCATCAATGAGCTCTAAAGTAGCATCTACATTATACTTACTTTCATCATCAATACTTAAAAGATAACCTTCTTCACATAAGTAATCCGCAGTATCATAATCTAAAGACATCATTCTAGTATAATTATCTTCACTAATGTTAAATGACACTAAACCTGTTTCATCTTCTGCTAATACATCACCTTTCTTAGCAGAACCAAATTCCTTAATTACTTTGTAGCTCATAATATTTATTTTAAATGTTTATGTATCTATAAACGGTAGAATAAATAAATGTTAACAGATTTTAACATTTATTAACACTTATTATATAGATAATAAAAAACCCTGACTAACGCCAGGGTTCATTCTAACAATGAGTTAAGCAAATTTAAATTGTATTTGATATAGCAATTATATCGTATGGTTTGACTAATTGACTATCTTTAAACAAATCAAAGTCTTTAGCAAACTTCTTATTATAAACAATAGTATCTCCTACTTTATATTCACATTCTGTTAAGCATGTGGGAACTTTCAATACTACACCTGTTGAATATTCAGACTCTACCTCCTTAGTTTCAGTTTGCGTATCATACTTATTGAAACCATCTTCATCAACTTCACCTGTAGGAATCTGCTCTGTTATCTCTTTAGTAACCATAACTGGTTCCAAAGGCTTAACTAACACATCCTTCAACATAGTATACTTAATTCCATTTACTACTGTTTCTAGTATTTTATCTTCCATAATATTCTATATTTAATACTCAAATAACGTATTATTTCTTATTTTGTTTCTCTAATATTAATATATTTCCGCCATTAGAACAACAACAACGTCTAGCCAAAGTAGGACAGTTTCTATTTAAGAAATAACAGCCATCGCAACTACCTATTGGATTAGACTCTATTATAAACTATTTGTTGTCTATTGTTACTGGTATTCTATCTCTCACTATCTTTGCTAATTCCTAATCATTTAACGTCATAGTCCTTTCCTTTTCCGTGTTTATCTAAGTAAAGCATAGCTACTGCATTCCAAGCTACAGCTGCTAAGTGGTTTACTTTAGTTTCATCATCAACCTTATTACCCTTTTCATATTCAAGTAAGTGTCTTAACATAGCTGCTTTATATCGTTGGTAGCCATTCTCTAAGTTCTGCCAATTATTATCACCATATTTAATAGAACCAGCAGTATAGAGCTTCACTATATCTTCAATCTCTTCTAAAGGTAGTAAATCCCAACGTAGCTTACTATCTTGGTAATCATTTTTCTTCCCCTCTTTCATTGTTTATCTCTTTTAAGTATAAATCCTTGAGTACACAATGACGTAATCCTAGAAGGGCAATAACAATTATATAAATCACATCCTTGACACATACCATTTACTTCATTCTCTACTAAAGTATAAGGTTTATTACCAAAATAAACTCTTTTACCTAAGTAAGCTACTTCTCTAACTTGTTTCTGTTTCATAGTAATTATATTTGTGATTATCTAAAGTAGGAGTAATTAATATTATTATATCACTTTACTTAACTAGACACTATTATTACTTTACCCCTCTTACTCCCCATATAACGTCTAATATGATGCATTAGTTACTATTTCTTTAACATTTATTAACATTATTTATAGTTAAATAACGCTATTAAGTTCAATGTTTTTAACATTTATTAACGATTTTAACTCATCAGCTAACTTCTTAGCATCTGGGTGAGCTGCACCACTACAGCGTAATTCAAAGAAATGTTCCCAATCGCTCTCAAAGCCGGTCATTACTAATTCTGTTTTGATTGCGTTAGGTAGTATTGCTCTTACTTCTTGAGGCTTTAAACCTAAGGCTAGCATACTAAAATATCTTTCTTGAGTATCTATTAGTTGATCTTCAAAGTCAGCGTTTACATTATCATTAAGACCTTCCCTCTCAAACCATGTAGGCTTAATAAAAGTAAGTTCATTTCCAAATTTATCCTTACTGTAGTTACAATATCTTTGAGACTCCTGTGCAAAGCTGAATACTCTGTGTCTAACAAACTCATGACTTACTCCTCTATCGCATATAAATTTGGCTGTAATACGTTTTTCATGATGCTCTGTAGGTTCTACTTGATAGCATAATAATTCTTTTAAGTTATTTTCTACTAGTACTCTAAGATTAGTAGTAATATACGCTTTGTAACTAATTGTATAATTACTCTCTGTTAATACTTCATAAGGTACTAGGTTTACCTTAGTATGTGGGTTACTTTGTATCTTACTGAGATTCGGGTCTTCTCCATCTATAGTAAGATAAATAGTACCATGCTCCAACATAGCTCCATGACCAAGCTTAATCATACGGTCTACAAACTCTTTAGCGCTATCTCCTGTTATCTTATCAAGACTTTTATAACAATGGCGTCCAGCCCATTCTATTTGTTTATATACACCGTCTATTCCGGATTCTTGTTCTTTAACTATTACACTTGAATTAATTAATTTCATTGTTTAATATTTTAGATTTATACTTACCGAAGAATTCTAATTCACCGTTTAATCTAGCCTTAATTGCATCTTCTAAAGAAGAAAAACTGCTTATTTCGATCTTCTCGAAATCGTACTCCCAATATTCCTGATGTATTATTTTTAGGTAATTTTACTCTATTTTTTAAATTATCAGCATTATTGCATATTCTCAAATTCCTTTTTCTATTATCTAATTTATCTCCATTTATGTGGTCTATAAATAAATTGGTTTCGCCAAGAAGTATTCTATGCAAATATCCCTGTTTAGAGTTTTTTACATATCCGTTTTTATCTCTACACCATTTATCTCTAATGTTACCTTATCATTGCTGTTTGCTATTATTACATTACTGTTACTTGGCATTATTTCATTTATAGCTTCTTCTCCTTCTTTATATCTACAATCTATGCAATTTGACATAACTTCTGCTAAACCTTGACCAAAGCTATTTTTACTTTGATCTTGTGATAAAACTACCGTTATAAATTCTTTATCAAAATCATAATATAAAGTTTTTAATGTACTCTTTTCTATTCCAATTGGAACCTTATTAAATTGATTTACTTCATTTACTTGATTTACTTGATTTCTTGCTATTTCATCTTTAAAGAATATTAAATCAACTTTTTTAGGTAATACAGGAATCTTCTTTGCTACTTTACCATTCCATTCCTTGCTATATTTATTGCAATATCTT
>OGQD01000194.1_pt1 | contig 50511 bp, 51 predicted proteins | sample 1553091 | NCBI WGS metagenome assembly OGQD01 (sample SAMEA2580290, study PRJEB22360) | human gut metagenome | biome: human gut; feature: human-associated habitat; material: faeces | place: Denmark | collected 2008/2010
TCGCACCGATCGCCATGGAAGAAGGCCTGCGCTTCGCCATCCGCGAAGGCGGCCGTACCGTCGGCGCCGGCGTCGTGGCTAAAATCATCGAATAATCGCTCTTTACGAAACCCCGGGGCGGCATTCGCCGTCCCATTGCTCTTTGGAATGAATCATGCAAAGCCAGAAAATCCGCATCCGCCTGAAAGCCTTCGACTATCGCCTGATCGATCAATCGGCCCAGGAAATCGTTGAAACCGCCAAGCGTACCGGCGCCGTCGTCCGTGGCCCGGTGCCGCTGCCGACCCGCAAGCAGCGTTTCGACATCCTGCGCTCGCCACACGTCAACAAGGCTTCGCGCGATCAGTTGGAAATTCGTACCCATCTGCGCCTGATGGACATCGTCGATCCGACCGACAAAACGGTCGATGCGCTGATGAAGCTCGACCTGCCTGCTGGCGTGGACGTCGAAATCAAGTTGCAATAAGCAGTACAAGGCGGATATAATCCGCGCCTTTCGGGGGTGGCCGGCAACGGCTGCCCGTTTGTAGTTTTACATCGACCGGCCAATCGCAGCCGGCGATGAGGAGAATAACCATGAGTCTAGGCCTTGTTGGTCGCAAGGTCGGCATGACTCGCATCTTTGCCGAGGATGGTGCTTCCATCCCGGTAACGGTGCTTGACGTGTCGAACAACCGCGTGACCCAAGTCAAAACGCCGGAGATCGATGGCTATGCAGCCATTCAGGTCACTTTCGGCAAGCGCCGTGCCTCGCGCGTTTCCAAACCGTTGGCGGGCCATCTCGCCAAGGCGGGTGTGGAAGCCGGGCATGTGCTCAAGGAATTCCGCGTCGAAGCCAGCGAACTCGCCTCCCTGAAGGCGGGTGACACGGTCGCCGTGACCCTGTTTGCCGAAGGGCAGAAAGTGGACGTCACCGGCACTTCGATCGGTAAGGGTTTCCAGGGTGGCATCAAACGCCACAACTTCTCTTCCCAGCGCGCTTCGCACGGTAACTCGATCTCGCACAATGCGCCGGGTTCCATCGGTATGGCGCAGGACCCGGGCCGAGTTTTCCCCGGCAAGCGGATGTCCGGCCACATGGGCGACGAAACGACGACCATGCAAGGTCTGACCGTCGTGCGCGTCGATGCGGAACGTCAGCTCCTGCTGGTGAAGGGCGCTGTTCCCGGCGCCAAGGGTTCCGACGTCGTCGTGCGTCCGGCAGTCAAGGCATAAGGGGGCGACATGGAACTGAAGCTGATTAACGAACAAGGTCAGGAAGCGGCCAAGCTGCAGGCTTCCGACGTGCTGTTCGGGCGTGAATTCAATGAAGCCCTGGTGCACCAGATCGTCGTGGCCTATCAAGCCAACGCGCGTTCCGGCGACAGCAAGCAGAAGGATCGCTCCGAAGTCCGTCACACCACCACCAAGCCGTGGCGTCAGAAGGGTACCGGTCGTGCCCGTTCCGGCTCGAACGGTTCGCCGCTGTGGCGCGGAGGCGGTCGGATCTTCCCGAACTCGCCCGAGCAAAACTATTCCCAGAAGGTCAACAAGAAGATGTTCCGCGCCGGCATGGCCGCGATCCTCTCCGAGCTGGCCCGTCAGGATCGCCTGCTGGTGGTCGACGATCTGGTGATCGATGCGCCGAAGACCAAGCAGTTCACCGCCAAGCTCAAGGGTATGGGCCTCGAGGGCAACCTCCTGGTGATTACCGACGAGCTGACGGAAAACCTGTATCTGTCGTCGCGCAACCTGCCCAACGTTCTCGTGCTCGAAGCGCAGGAGGCCGATCCGGTTTCCCTGATCCGCTTCGCCAAGGTGCTGGTCACCAAGAACGCCGTGGCCAAGTTTGAGGAGATGTGGGGATGAACCAGGAACGTCTGATGCAGGTGCTCTTGGCACCGCAAATCTCCGAAAAGGCCACCTACGTTGCCGAGAAGCGCAACCAAGTGATCTTCCGCGTCGCCTCTGACGCCACCAAGCCGGAAATCAAGGCCGCCGTCGAACTGCTGTTCAAGGTGGAAGTGGATTCCGTGCAAGTGGCCAACGTCAAGGGCAAGGTCAAGCGTTTCCGTGGCGCCACGGGCCGCCGCAAAGGCTGGAAGAAAGCCTTCGTCGGTCTCAAGGCCGGCCAGGAAATCAATTTCGTTGAAGGAGGGAACGCTTAATGGCCCTCATTAAAGTCAAGCCGACCTCCCCCGGTCGCCGCGCTGTCGTTCAGGTCTCCAAGGCCGGTCTGCACAAGGGCAAGCCCTTTGCGCCGCTGGTCGAGAGCAAGTCGAAGAATGCGGGTCGCAACAACAATGGCCGCATTACCGTGCGCCATCAGGGCGGCGGTCACAAGCAGTCTTATCGCGTGATCGACTTCAAGCGCGACAAGGATGGCATTCCGGGCAAGGTCGAGCGGATCGAATACGATCCCAACCGCACCGCCCACATCGCTCTGGTCTGCTACGCCGATGGCGAGCGCCGCTACATCATCGCCAACAAGGGCATGGTGGTCGGCCAGCAGGTCATGAGCGGTTCGGAAGCGCCGATCAAGTCGGGCAACACCCTGCCGCTGCGTAACATTCCGGTGGGTACCACGATCTGCTGTATCGAGATGATTCCGGGCAAGGGCGCGCAGATCGCGCGTTCGGCCGGCGCCTCGGTGCAGCTCCTGGCCCGCGAAGGCTCTTACGCCCAGTTGCGTCTGCGCTCCGGCGAAGTGCGCCGCATTCACGTCGAATGCCGCGCCACCGTCGGTGAAGTCGGCAACGAAGAAAACAGCCTGCGCAAGATCGGCAAGGCCGGTGCTCAGCGCTGGCGTGGCATCCGCCCGACCGTCCGCGGCACGGCGATGAACCCGATCGATCACCCGCACGGTGGTGGCGAAGGCAAAACCGGGGAAGGCCGCGTGCCGGTCAACCCGTGGGGCCAGCCGACCAAGGGGTATCGCACTCGCAGCAACAAGCGCACGGACAACATGATTGTCCAGCGTCGTCATAAGCGTTAAGGGGTAGGCAATGGGACGTTCTCTCAAAAAGGGCCCGTTTGTGGATGCACATCTGCTCGACAAAGTCGATGCAGTGCGTGCGACCAAAGACAAGCGCCCGATCAAGACCTGGTCGCGTCGTTCGACGATCCTCCCCGAGTTCATCGGTCTGACGATTGCGGTTCATAACGGTAAGCAGCATATCCCGGTGTTCGTCACCGAGAATATGGTCGGCCACAAGCTCGGCGAGTTCTCGCTGACCCGGACGTTCAAGGGTCACACTGCCGGCAAGAAAGCCAAGAAGTAAGGAGCTGACATGGAAACTCGTGCAAGTCTGCGAGGCGTACGCCTCTCGGCGCAAAAAGGCCGCCTGGTGGCGGATCTGGTGCGCGGCAAGCCGGTTGCTCAGGCGCTCAACATTCTGGCTTTCTGCCCCAAGAAGGGGGCCGGTATCGTCAAGAAAGTGCTTGAGTCGGCAATCGCCAACGCGGAACACAATGATGCAGCCGATATCGACGAACTGAAGGTCACGACCATCTACGTCGAAAAAGGCATGGTGCTCAAGCGCTTCACGGCGCGCGCCAAGGGTCGGGGCAATCGGATCAGCAAGCCGACCTGCCACATCTATCTGACCGTTGGTAACTAAGGAAGAGCCATGGGACAGAAAATTCATCCGGCCGGATTCCGACTGGCCGTCACCAAAAACTGGAATTCCCGTTGGTTCGCCAACAGCAAGGAATTCCCGGGCATGCTGAAGGAAGACGTCAAGGTGCGCGAGTACCTGAAGCGTAAGCTCGCCCACGCCTCCGTCGGTCGCGTCCTGATCGAGCGCCCGGCCAAGAATGCCCGCGTCACCGTTTTCTCGGCGCGTCCGGGTGTGGTCATCGGCAAGAAGGGCGAGGACATCGAACAGCTGCGTACCGATCTGCAGCGCATCATGGGCGTGCCCGTGCATGTGTCGATCGAGGAAATCCGCAAGCCGGAAACCGACGCGCAGTTGATCGCCGATTCGATCACCCAGCAGCTCGAAAAGCGTATCGCTTTCCGTCGCGCCATGAAGCGCGCGATGCAAAACGCCATGCGCCTGGGTGCTCAGGGTATCAAGGTGATGAGTGCCGGTCGTCTGAACGGTGCTGAAATCGCCCGCAGCGAGTGGTATCGCGAAGGCCGTGTGCCGCTGCATACGCTGCGCGCCGACATCGACTACGCGACCTCCGAGGCGCTGACCACCTACGGCATCATCGGTGTCAAGGTGTGGGTGTACAAGGGCGAAATGCTGAATCGTAACGAGCAGCCCGCAGTCGAGGAAGTGACTGACGATCGCCGTTCGCGCCGCGCGCCGGGCAAGCCGGAAGGCGACAAGCCGCGTAGCCGCACGGTGAAGAAGGCCGATGCAGGCGATGCGCCGGCCAAGCGTGTAAGAAAGGCAGGTGCTTAACATGTTGCAACCGAAACGTCGCAAGTTCCGCAAGGAACACAAAGGGCGTAACGAAGGTCTGGCAACCCGTGGCGCCGACGTCTCCTTCGGCGAATGGGGCCTCAAGGCCACCGGTCGCGGCCGTCTGACGGCCCGCCAGATCGAAGCCGCGCGTCGCGCCATGACCCGCCACATCAAGCGGGGCGGCCGGATCTGGATTCGCATCTTCCCGGACAAGCCGATTTCGCGTAAGCCGGCTGAAGTCCGGATGGGTAACGGCAAGGGTAATCCGGAATACTGGGTCGCCGAGATCCAGCCGGGCAAGGTCCTCTATGAAATGGACGGCGTCAACGAAACCCTGGCCCGCGAAGCATTCGCGCTGGCCGCGGCCAAGCTGCCGATTTCGACCACCTTCGTGACGCGTCATCTGGGGTAATCATGAAAGCAAGTGAACTGAGAACCAAGAGCGTGGACGAGCTCAAGAAGGAACTGCTGGAGTTGCTCAAGGCACAGTTTGGTCTGCGTATGCAAATCGCGACCCAGCAGTTGTCCAACACCAGCCAAATGTCCAAGGTGCGCCGTGACATCGCGCGGGTTCGTACCCTCATTCGTGAAAAGGCGGTGCAGCAATGAGCGAAACCAATAGCATCAAGCGGACGCTGAGCGGCCGCGTTGTCAGCGACAAGATGGAAAAGACCGTCACCGTCCTGATCGAGCGCAAAGTGAAGCACCCGGTCTATGGCAAGGTGATGGTTCGTTCCAAGAAGTATTCGGCCCATAACGAAGGTAATCTGGCAAAAGCCGGTGACCTGGTGGAAATCATCGAAACCCGTCCGGTTTCGAAGACCAAAGCCTGGGCTGTGACCAAGGTGCTGGAAAAGGCAATCGTCGTTTAATTTTTCCAGGTACTTGCGCAGTCAGCAAAGAAGCCGGTATAATCCGGCTTCTTTTTTGCAGGGGCGTCTGTCCTGGCAAAATTCGTTCGACCCTTCGGGGTTCCAAGACTGACCGCGCAGCGGATTAAGTTGGAGTTATTTCAATGATTCAGATGCAAACGACGCTGGACGTCGCCGACAACACCGGCGCCCGTTCAGTGATGTGTATCAAGGTGCTTGGCGGTTCCAAGCGCCGTTACGCAAGTATTGGCGACATCATCAAGGTCAGCATCAAGGATGCTGCGCCGCGTGGCCGCGTCAAGAAGGGCGATGTGTATAACGCCGTGGTGGTGCGTACCGCCAAGGGTGTGCGCCGTCCGGACGGTTCGCTGGTGCGTTTCGATGGTAACGCCGCAGTGTTGCTCAACAACAAGCTGGAGCCGATCGGCACCCGCATCTTCGGGCCGGTGACGCGTGAGTTGCGTACCGAGCGTTTCATGAAGATCGTGTCCCTCGCGCCGGAAGTGCTGTAAGGAGAGCGCGATGGAAAAAATGATTAAGGGTGACGAAGTCATCGTCATTACCGGCAAGGACAAGGGGCGTCGCGGCATCGTGCTGGCTCGCGTCGATGCCGAACACGTCCTGGTTGAAGGCGTCAATCGTGTCAAGAAGCACGTCAAGCCGAACCCGATGAAGGGTGTGCAGGGTGGTATTGTCGATAAGGACATGCCTGTTCATATCTCCAACGTTGCGCTGTTCAATCCGGCAACCAAGAAGGCCGACCGCGTCGGCATCAAGGTGCTCGAGGATGGTCGCAAGGTTCGCGTGTTCAAGTCGAACGGCGAACTGGTGAGTGCATAAGGGGTCGTCATGGCACGTTTGCAACAGTTTTACAAAGACACGGTCGTGGCCGATCTGGTCAAGCAGTTCGGCTACAAGTCCGTGATGGAAGTGCCGCGCATCACCAAGATCACCCTCAACATGGGTGTGGGTGAAGCCGTGGCCGACAAGAAGGTGCTCGAAAACGCCGTCGGCGACATGCAGAAGATCGCAGGCCAGAAGCCGGTGACCACCAAGGCGCGTACGTCGATCGCGGGTTTCAAGATCCGTGACGGCTATCCGATCGGCTGCATGGTGACCCTGCGCGGCCCGCGCATGTTCGAGTTTCTGGATCGTCTGGTGACCATCGCCCTGCCGCGTGTCCGCGATTTCCGCGGGGTGGCGGGCAAGGGTTTCGACGGCCAGGGTAACTACAACATGGGTGTCAAGGAGCAGATCATTTTCCCGGAAATCGAGTACGACAAGATCGACGCGCTGCGCGGGATGAATATCAGCATTACGACGACCGCGAAGACCGACGCAGAAGCCAAGGCTCTGCTCGCCGCGTTCAAGTTCCCGTTCAAGAATTGAGGCAATCATGGCAAAACTTGCTCTGATCAACCGTGAAGAGAAGCGTCGCAAGCTGGTGGCCAAGTTCGCGCAAAAGCGCGCCGCCCTGGAAGCGATCATCAACAACGTGAGCCTGTCCGACGAAGAGCGCTTCGAAGCGCGTCTGAAGTTGCAGGCCCTGCCGCGCAATGCAAGTCCGTCGCGCTTGCGTAACCGCTGCCAGCTGACTGGCCGGCCGCGTGGCGTGTTCCGTAAGTTTGGTCTGTGCCGCCACAAGATCCGCGAGCTTGCCTTCAATGGCGAGATTCCGGGCGTGGTCAAGGCCAGCTGGTAAGAAGGGGAGATACAGAATGGCTATGTGCGATCCGATCGCGGACATGCTGACCCGCATCCGCAACGCGCAGCTCGCCGAAAAGGCGTCTGTGTCCATGCCCTCGTCCAAGCTCAAGGTGGCGATTGCCGCCGTGCTGAAGGACGAAGGTTACGTCGAAGATTTTGCCGTGCGTCAGTCCGAAGGTAACAAGACCAACCTGGACATCGCGCTCAAGTACTACGCTGGCCGTCCGGTCATCGAGCGTATCGAGCGCGTTTCCAAGCCGGGCTTGCGTATCTACAAGGGCGTCGAAGACATCCCGACCGTGATGAACGGCCTGGGCGTGGCTATCGTCTCCACGCCGAAGGGCGTGATGACCGACCGCAAGGCGCGCGCTTCCCGTGTCGGGGGCGAAGTCCTCTGCATCGTGGCATAAGGAGCGAAAGACATGTCTCGTGTAGGTAAAAATCCGATTGCGCTGCCGGCGGGTGTGGAAATCACCCTCGGCGAGCAGATCACCGTCAAGGGGCCGCTCGGCACGTTGCAAATCGCTGCCAACGACGCCGTTGAAGTGAAGAAGGAAGGCCAGGAAATCGTGGTCAGCAAGGTCGAGGGCGCAGCTAACGCCTCCGCCATGTGGGGCACCATGCGCGCCAACCTGAACAACATGGTGACCGGCGTTTCCAAGGGCTTCGAAAAGAAACTGCAACTCGTCGGCGTGGGCTTCCGTGCCCAGGTGCAAGGCGACGCAGTCAACCTTTCGCTCGGCTTCTCGCACCCGGTGGTGCACCAGATGCCGGCTGGCGTGAAGGCCGAGTGCCCGACGCAGACCGAAGTGGTCATCAAGGGCGCCGACAAGCAGAAGGTCGGTCAGGTTGCTGCCGAGATTCGCGGTTATCGTCCGCCGGAGCCTTACAAGGGCAAGGGTGTGCGCTACGCCGACGAAACGGTGGTTATCAAGGAAACCAAGAAGAAGTAAGGGTGGCATATGTTTAACAAGAAAGAAGCGCGTTTGCGTCGCGCCCGCAAAACCCGGGCCAAAATCGCCGAGCTGAAAGCTGTGCGCCTGTGCGTCAATCGCACGAACTGCCACATCTACGCCCAGATCATTTCGCCGTGCGGCGGCAAGGTTCTGGCTTCGGCTTCCACGCTGGACAAGAGCGTTCGTGGCGATGTCGCGAACGGTGGCAACCAGGCCGCCGCTGCCGCTATCGGCAAGCTGATCGCCGAGCGCGCCAAGGCCGCCGGCATCGAGCAGGTGGCGTTTGATCGCTCCGGTCTTCAGTACCACGGTCGGGTCAAGGCGCTGGCGGAAGCCGCGCGCGAAGCCGGCCTGAAGTTCTGATCGCCGCGAAAGGAATAGGTTAAAAAATGGCTAAACCTGAAAGAAACAAGAAGCCGCAGCAGGCGGAAGAGCGCGACGACGGTCTGCGCGAAAAGATGGTTGCGGTCAACCGCGTCACCAAGGTGGTGAAGGGCGGTCGCATCCTCGGTTTCGCTGCGCTGACGGTGGTTGGCGATGGCGACGGCAGCATCGGCATGGGCAAGGGCAAGTCCCGCGAAGTGCCGGTGGCCGCGCAGAAGGCAATGGACGAGGCGCGTCGCAAGATGGCCAAGGTCAGCCTGAAGAACGGCACCGTGCATCACACGGTGATCGGTCGCCACGGCGCCACTTCGGTCATGATCCAGCCGGCCCCGGAAGGCACCGGCATCATCGCTGGCGGCGCCATGCGTGCGGTCTTTGAAGTCGCCGGCGTCACCAACGTCGTCGCCAAGGCGCACGGCTCCACCAATCCCTACAACATCGTGCGCGCCACCATCGACGGTCTGATGAAGGTGAACACGCCGGCTGAGATTGCTGCCAAGCGCGGCAAGACGGTCGAGCAGATTCTGGGGTAAGTCATGTCCGACAAGAAAATCAAAGTGACGCTCGTCAAGAGCATCATCGGTACCAAGCAAGACCACCGCGCCACCGTGCGCGGCCTGGGTCTGCGCAAGCTGAACAGTTCGGCTGAACTGGTGGACACGCCGGCAGTGCGCGGCATGATCCAGAAGGTTCAGTATCTCGTGAAGGTTGAGGGTTAAGCCATGCGTCTGAATTCCATCAAGCCGGGTGAAGGCTCCAAGAAGGCTGCGAAGCGCGTCGGCCGTGGCATCGGTTCGGGTCTGGGCAAGACCTGCGGCCGTGGCCACAAGGGTCAGAAGTCGCGTTCCGGCGGCTTCCACAAGGTCGGTTTCGAAGGCGGTCAAATGCCGCTGCAACGCCGCCTGCCCAAGCGCGGTTTCAAGTCGCTGACCCGTTCTCGCAACTACGAAGTTCGCCTCAACGAACTGGAGATGCTGCCGACCGAGGAAATCGATCTGCTCGTGCTGCAAGTCGCTGGTATCGTGCCGGCGGATGCGCTGTCGGCCAAGGTCATCCTGTCGGGCAAGATCACCCGCAAGGTCACGCTGAAAGGCGTTGGCGCAACCAAGGGTGCGAAGGCCGCGATTGAAGCCGCTGGCGGCTCGATCTCCGAGTAAAACGAAGAGGTAGAACGTTGGCAGCAAATCCCAATACGGTAGCCAAGGGCGGCAAGTTCGGCGATCTCAAGCGCCGGTTGTGGTTCCTCCTCGGGGCCTTGGTCGTCTATCGCATCGGTGCGCACATTCCCGTGCCGGGCATTGATCCCAACGTTCTTGCCGATTTGTTCAATACGCAAAAGGGCGGCATCCTGGGCATGTTCAACATGTTCTCGGGCGGTGCCCTGTCGCGTTTTACCATCTTCGCGCTGGGGATCATGCCGTACATCTCGGCATCGATCATCATGCAGTTGATGAGCGTGGCGAGCCCGCAACTCGAAGCCTTGAAAAAGGAAGGCGAGGCGGGACGACGCAAAATCACCCAGTACACGCGCTATGGCACCGTCGTGCTGGCCTTGTTTCAGGGCATGGGTATCGCCGTGGCGCTGGAAGCGCAGCAGGGACTGGTCAACGATCCAGGGTTCATGTTCCGTCTGACCACGGTGTCCACCCTGCTGACCGGCACCATGTTCCTGATGTGGTTGGGCGAGCAGATTACCGAGCGCGGTCTGGGCAACGGTATCTCCATCATCATCTTCGCCGGTATCGCTGCGGGCCTGCCCAACGCCATCGGTGGTTTGTTCGAACTGGTGCGCACGGGCGGCATGCACCCGCTGGTGGCGATCATCATCTGCATTCTGGTGGTGGTGGTGACGGCTTTCGTGGTGTTCGTCGAGCGTGGGCAGCGCAAGATTCTGGTCAATTACGCCAAGCGCCAGGTCGGCAACAAGGTCTATGGCGGGCAGAGTTCGCACCTGCCCTTGAAGCTCAACATGTCGGGCGTCATTCCGCCGATCTTCGCTTCCTCGATCATTCTCTTCCCGGCCACGCTGGCGGGCTGGTTTGGTTCCGGTGATTCGATGACCTGGCTGAAGGACATCGCGGCAGTGCTGTCACCCGGTCAACCGGTGTATGTCATGCTCTACGCGGCGGCCATCATCTTCTTCTGCTTCTTCTATACCGCCCTGGTCTTCAATTCCAAGGAAACGGCAGACAACCTGAAGAAGAGCGGCGCTTTCGTGCCGGGCATCCGTCCGGGCGAGCAGACGGCGCGCTACATCGACAAGATCCTGATGCGTCTGACTCTGGTCGGTGCGGCCTACATCACCCTGGTGTGCCTGCTGCCGGAATTCCTGATCCTGAAATGGAACGTCCCCTTCTATTTCGGCGGCACCTCGCTGCTGATTCTGGTGGTCGTGACCATGGACTTCATGTCGCAGGTACAGGCCTACGTGATGTCCCATCAGTATGAAAGCCTCCTGAAGAAAGCAAACTTCAAGGGTTCCCCGGTGCTCAAATAAGCAAGATGGCAAAAGAAGATTACATCGAAATGCAGGGCGAGGTCATCGAAAACCTCCCCAATGCAACCTTCAAGGTGAAGCTGGAAAATGGTCACGTCGTGCTCGGTTTCATCTCGGGCAAGATGCGCATGCACTACATCCGCATCCTGCCCGGCGACAAGGTCACGGTTCAGCTCACCCCGTACGATTTAAGCAAGGCGCGGATCGTTTTCCGCGCCAAGTAACAGTTCTCTACGCAATAAACCGCAGGGCCAGGAATCACGGCTGCTTCCAAACCCCGCACGAGGAGTCATCCATGAAAGTTCAACCTTCCGTGAAGCGTATCTGCCGCAATTGCAAGGTGATTCGTCGCAAGGGCGTCGTTCGCATCATTTGCAAGGATCCGCGTCATAAACAGCGTCAGGGTTAATCCCGAAGCGCCGGTTTTTTATTTTTAATATTGGAGTGAATCAATGGCCCGTATTGCAGGGGTAAACATTCCGAACCATCAGCATGCCTCTATCGCCCTGACGGCGATCTACGGCATCGGCCGTACCCGCGCCCAGAAGATCTGCGACGCGGCCGGTGTTGGTCGTACCACCAAAATGAAGGACGTCTCCGATGCGGAGATGGAGCGCCTGCGTGACGAAGTCGCCAAGTACACCGTCGAAGGTGACCTGCGCCGCGAAGTCACCATGAGCATCAAGCGTCTGATGGACCTGGGCTGCTACCGCGGCCTGCGTCACCGCAAGGGCCTGCCCTGCCGCGGTCAGCGCACCAAGACCAATGCCCGCACCCGTAAAGGCCCGCGCAAGGCCATTGCCGGCAAGAAGTGATAAGGACGGAACATGGCTAAGACAGCTACCAAAGTTCGCAAGAAGGTCAAGAAGAACGTCGCCGAAGGTATCGCGCACGTTCACGCCTCCTTCAACAACACCATCATTACCATCACCGATCGCCAGGGCAACACGCTCTCCTGGGCGACGTCGGGTGGCGCCGGTTTCCGCGGTTCGCGCAAATCGACGCCGTTCGCCGCTCAGGTCGCCGCTGAAAACGCCGGCAAGGCCGCTCAGGAATGTGGCGTCAAGAACCTCGAAGTGCGCATCAAGGGGCCTGGCCCCGGCCGCGAATCTTCGGTTCGCGCGCTGAACGCCCTGGGTATGAAGATCACCGCAATTTCCGACGTGACGCCGGTGCCGCACAACGGCTGCCGTCCGCCGAAAAAGCGCCGCATCTAAGGAGAAAGACAAGTGGCTCGTAATCTCGATCCGAAATGCCGTCAGTGCCGCCGCGAAGGCGAAAAGCTCTTCCTCAAGGGCGAAAAGTGCTTTACCGACAAGTGCGCCATCGAACGCCGCGCCTATGCGCCCGGCCAGCATGGCCAGAAGTCCGGCGCCCGTCTGTCTGACTACGGCGTGCACCTGCGCGCCAAGCAGAAGATACGTCGCGTCTATGGCGTGCTCGAAGGCCAGTTCCGCAAGACCTTCGCCGAAGCCGACCGCCGCAAGGGCCAGACCGGCGAAAACCTGCTGCAGCTCCTGGAGTCGCGTCTGGACGCCGTCGCCTACCGCATGGGTTTTGGCGCTTCCCGCGCCGAATCGCGTCAGGTCGTGCGCCACAACGGCGTGCTGGTCAATGGCAAGCGCGTGAACATCCCGTCCTACCTCGTCAAGCCGGGCGATGTGGTGCAACTCACCGAGCGCGCCCGCGCCTCGCTGCGCTGCAAGGCCGCCCTGGAAGCCGCCGAATCCCGCGGTTTCCCGGAGTGGATCGCCGTCGACGTGAAGGAAGGCAAAGGCACCTACAAGGCCATGCCGCAGCGTTCGGAACTGTCGCCGACCCTGAATGAAGGTCTGGTCATCGAACTTTATTCGAAGTAACCCGCAAGCAGAGGAATTTAGCCCATGCAGAGCAGTGGACTTCTCAAGCCCCGCATCATTGACGTGCAGAGTGTTTCGCCGGTCGAAGCCAAGGTCATCATGGAGCCGTTCGAACGCGGCTTCGGACACACCCTTGGCAACGCGCTGCGCCGCATCCTGCTGTCGTCGATGCCGGGTTTTGCCCCGACCGAAGTGTCGATTGACGGGGTGTTGCACGAGTACTCGTCGATCGACAACGTGCAGGAAGACGTGGTCGACATTCTTCTCAACCTGAAGGGCGTGGTGTTCAAGCTGCACAACCGCGAGGTGGTCAGCCTGAAGCTCAACAAGGAAGGGGAAGGCCCGGTGCGCGCCGGCGACATCGAGCTGCCGCACGACGTCGAGATCATCAACCCGGAACACGTCATTGCCCATCTTTCCGTCGGCGGCAAGCTCGCCATGGAAATCAAGGTGGAAAAGGGCCGTGGCTACGTGCCGGGCAACATGCGTAACCTGGGCGACTCCAAGACCATCGGCCAGATGGTGCTGGATGCCTCGTTCAGCCCGGTTCGCCGGGTGGCCTACGCGGTCGAAGCGGCGCGCGTCGAACAGCGCACCGACCTCGACAAGCTGATCGTCGATATCGAAACCAACGGCATCGTCGAGCCGGAAGAAGCCATCCGCTACGCCGCCCGCGTGCTGATCGAGCAGCTTTCCGTGTTCGCCGATCTGGAAGGCACGGCTCCGGTGGCGGAAGCCGCCAAGCCGACCCAGGTCGATCCGGTGCTGCTGCGCCCGGTCGATGATCTCGAACTGACGGTTCGTTCCGCGAACTGCCTCAAGGCCGAGAACATCTACTACATCGGCGATCTGATTCAGCGCACCGAAAACGAGCTGCTCAAGACCCCGAACCTGGGCCGCAAGTCGCTCAATGAAATCAAGGAAGTGCTTGCCGCGCGTGGCCTCACGCTCGGCATGAAACTGGAAAATTGGCCGCCTGCCGGTCTGGAGAAGGCGTAAGCCTTTTCCGGATCAGGTTGCCAAGGGACGCCTGCAGAACATAGAAAGGATTAACCATGCGTCACCGTAATGGTCTTCGTAAACTGAACCGCACCAGCAGCCATCGCCTGGCGATGCTGCGCAACATGGCGGTTTCCATGCTTCGTCACGAAGCGATCAAAACCACCCTGCCCAAGGCCAAGGAATTGCGCCGCGTGGTCGAACCGCTGATTACTCTCGGCAAGACCCCGACGTTGGCCAACAAGCGTCTGGCTTTCGACCGCCTGCGCGACCGCGAGATCGTGGTCAAGCTGTTCGCCGAAATCGGGCCGCGCTATGCCAACCGTCCGGGCGGCTATCTGCGTATCCTGAAGTGCGGTTTCCGCGTCGGCGACAATGCCCCGATGGCCTTCGTCGAAATGGTCGATCGTCCGGAAAACACCGAAGCGGTCGAAGCAGAAGAGGGCAGCGCCGAGTAACGTGCTGTGATCTAACAAAAAACCGGCTCAGGCCGGTTTTTTGTTGGGCGGAACTTCCATAAGCGGTCAATTCTCCTGCTGTTGCAAAGCCCACATGCGGGCATAGTGGCCGCCTTGCGCCAGCAGTTCCGGGTGCCGCCCCTGTTCGACGATGCGCCCGCCGTCCATCACCAGGATGTTGTCGGCCTGCATGATGGTCGACAGGCGGTGGGCGATGATGAGGCTGGTGCGCCCGCGCGCCGCCTGTTCCAGTTCGCCTTGGATGGCGCGCTCGGTGTTGGAATCCAGCGCCGAGGTGGCTTCGTCGAAAATGAGCAGCTGCGGGTTCTTGAGTAGGGCGCGGGCGATGGCGACGCGCTGTTTTTCGCCGCCGGAGAGTTTCAGGCCGCGCTCGCCGACCTGGGTCTGGTAGCCCTCGGGCAGGCTCTCGATGAAGCCGTGGAGGTGCGCCGCCTGGGCCGCCTGGAAAACTTCCTCGTCGCTCGCCTGCGGGCGGCCATAGCGGATGTTGTAGAGGATGGATTCGTTGAACAGCACCGTATCCTGCGGCACAATGCCGATGGCGGCGCGCAGGCTGTTCTGGGTGAGGTCGCGGATGTCCTGGCCGTTGATGCGGATGCTGCCGTTGCGGACGTCGTAGAAACGGTAAAGCAGGCGGGCCAGCGTCGATTTGCCCGAGCCGGAAGCGCCCACCACCGCCACGGTGCGCCCGGCGGGGATGTGAAAATCCACGGCATGCAGGATGGGGCGGTTGCTCTCGTAGGCGAAATCGACCTGCCGGAACTCGACTGCGAGCGGCGCGTGCGCCGGCAGTTCCTGCGCGTCCGGACGGTCGACGATCTCCCGTTCGCTGGCGAGCAGGGCGAACATGCGCTCGATGTCGGTGAGCGCCTGACGGATTTCCCGATACACGATGCCGAGAAAGTTCATCGGCAAATAAAGCTGGATCAGGAAGGCATTGACCAGCACCAGATCGCCGATGGTCATGCTGCCATCGACGACACCCGCAGCGGCGCGCCACATCATGGCGGTGACGCCGAGCGCGATGATGCCCTGCTGCCCCAGGTTGAGATAAGCCAGCGTCGTCTGGCTGCGCACGCTGACCGCTTCCAGTTGCACCAGTTGCGCGTCGTAGCGCTGCGCTTCCCAGGCTTCGTTGTTGAAGTATTTGACCGTTTCGTAGTTGATGAGGCTGTCGATGGCGCGGCTGTTGGCGGCGCTGTCGTTTTCATTGACGGCGCGGCGGATGCCGATGCGCCAGTTGCTGACCTTGACGGTGAACACGATGTAGGCGGTGAGCGAAGCCACGGTAATCAGCACGAAGCCGATGTCGTAGCGCACGAACAGGATGCCCAGCACGAGCAGGATCTCGATCAGGGTGGGGAGGACGGAATAGAGGGTGTAGGAAATCAGGCTGGAAATGGAGCGCGTGCCGCGTTCCAGGTCGCGCGAAATTCCCCCGGTCTGACGCGTCAGATGAAAACGCAGCGACAGGTTGTGCAGGTGCTGGAACACTTCCAGCGCCACCTGACGGATCGCCCGCTGCGTGACGCGGGCGAACAGGATCTCGCGCAGTTCCGTGAATAGGGAGGTGGAAAAGCGCAGAAAACCGTAGAGCAGAAGCAGCAGCACCGGCAGCGCCAGACGGTTGTCGGAAAACTCGTCGATCATCTCCTTGAAGACCATCGGTACGGTGACGTTGGCTAGTTTTGCGAGCACCAGGCACGCCAGCGCCGCCAGAATGCGGCCGCGGTATTGCCAGAGGTAGGGGAACAGGGTGCGCAAGGTCTGCCGGATGTGCAGTTGGGTGGCAGATGGCCCGGAAGGTGGTCGGTTGGAGCGGCGCATGGCAGAGGCTGGAGCAGACAGAGAAGCGGGAGTATAGGGAAAAGGCGGTGGTGAACGACCTTCAAACCGGGAATATTTCCGGAGCGGCCCGCACTATTTTCCGCAGTTCCCTCCGAAATTCCCCGCTCTTTTTCCCAGCAACCGTCCGGACATCAGCGTTCCAGCAGGTGAGGCCGTGTTCACTGCGTATTCCGATGAAAGACGCCACCGATTCCAACCCCAAAACCGCCACGTGTTCCGGTCGCAAACCCACCACTCATTCCGATGGCTACCGCCAAGGATGAATGTAGCCCCATCTCGTAGCAACCCAGAGCAGTACCTCATTTATAGAGTCAAGACCGACTGCTGCCGGCGTAGCCCTGTATTTTGTTGATTGCAAATCGCTTGGCGGCTTTGCCAAGCGACAGCTGCTGTCCTTAGAACCCAAGTCATAGACAGGTCATCGGCCTGACCGGTCGTTCAGCCCCCTGCTGCTTGGACGGCTACAGTAGTGGGCAATGCTGTCCTCTGTTTCCACTTGCTTGACTCTGGGGATGTATTTGAGAGCAGCCAGTCCCGTGCAGCCGCTCTATAGCCGCTGTCACTCCTACAGCGGCTTTTCACTGAGGTGGCCATTATGATCTTGCCATGCTTCCACGCACACCAAGACGTGGCATAATGCGAGAATTTGAACAAACCATGAGAGATATCGCCCGATTAGGCGGGGACGGGCGGGACCGAAGTGATGGGAACTAGTAGCGAAGCCTTCCGTTTTGTCGACCTATTCGCTGGTTTGGGGGGCTTCCACGTCGCCCTCGAAGAGTTGGAGGGACGTGGTGTGTTCGCTGCTGAGTGGCAGCCCACGCTGAAGGCCCTCTACAAGGTCAACTTCGGTATCGACGCTTGGGGTGACCTTAATGAACTTGGCAGCGACGAAATCATTGCCCGAAGCGTGCCCGATCACCACGTCCTTACCGCGGGTTTCCCGTGTCAACCCTTCTCGAAAGCAGGAGACCAACTGGGCTTCAAGGACACAAATCAAGGCAATCTCTTCTTCAAGGTGCACGACATCCTGCGCGTCAAGCGGCCGCTACACTTCATCTTGGAGAACGTGCCCAACATCCTCAAGCACGACGGCGGCCGCACCAAGACAACGATCATCCGCTTGCTGGAGGAGCTCGGATACTCCGTCGACGTAGAGCACTTCTCGCCCCACGAATTCGGCATTCCACAGGTGCGAGACCGCGCCTACTTCGTAGGTTCACTCGAGGGTCTCGATCATTTCGAGTGGCCGGCGAAGCACAAGGATCCCACCGAAATCCACTGGGTACTGCGCCACGATGCGCATTCCAAGCGTGCCATCCCGGAACAGACGCTGCGAGCCATCGACATGTGGGGCGACTTCCTGCGCTGCTCGCCGGCTGCGCTGAAGCTGCCTTCCTTCCCGATCTGGGCGATGGAGTTCGGGGCGACCTACCCCTACGAAGACGAAACTCCGTCAGGTGTTTGGACTCGTAGACCTACTTGGGGTCTTCGCCAGATGGGCTTCAAGGGCAGCTTCGGCCAATCCCTCGAGTGCACGATCAACGAACAAATCACGAGGATACCGAGCCATGCCAACCGCGCAGGCGACTTCCATTTCCCTCAGTGGAAGCGGACTTTCATCAGGCAGAACCGCGAGTTCTACCAAACCAACCGTTCCTGGATTGATCCCTGGCTAGCACGGTGGAGCCCTCAAGACTTCCCCTCCAGCTTCCAGAAGTTGGAGTGGAACGCACAGGGTGAAGAGCGCGACATCGACAACTTCGTGCTACAGATACGTGCGTCTGGGCTGCGAGTCAAGCGTCCCACGACCTCCCCAAGTCTCATTGCCTCCACAGAAACCCAGGTGCCAATCCTCGGTGCTAACCTGACCGGTAAACGTCGCTACATGACTCCTGATGAGTGCGCTGAACTTCAGTGTCTCGGCGGCATCCAGTTGCCGGCGTCCGACACCGATGCGTATAAGGCCCTCGGCAACGCAGTTAACACTCATGTCGTCAAAGCGATCGCAGAACGCCTGTTGCACGGGCTCATCCGGCTCACATCAAGCACCACCCCTGACCTTGAACCATTGAGAGCTACCGCGTGACTAACCATAGCGAACAAGAACACGTAGACGAAGACGACTTCGACGAAGAGGATCCGCGGGTCCAATTGTTGGAGAGCCTCGCCGACGGGTTGGCGATCCTCTCGGAGGCTTCAGACACGCCCAACGGCGTTTCCCCAGTGTCTTCGATGTTCAGCAGCGTCGACGTCGACTTCGCCTCCGATGGATGGACGAACCAACTGGCTGAGATCCAAGGCTGGCTGTACCTCAGCGATAACCTCCCGCTCACGGGCGGCGAACCCTTCCTTCAGGCGCTCATTGCTGAACTCGAACTCGATCCCACCGACCTCCTTGCCCCCGGGGCCGCCTCTCCGCCGCTGAGCATCCGCGCGCTGGAACGCCTGAAGGAGCGCGTGGACACCGCCTGTCGGCTGCAGGCCGACTTCCTCGAAGAGCTTGAGGCCAAGGGCACTAGCCGTGCGACGGCCACCCAGTCCTGGGCTGACGCTTGGGCCGAGATCGACGCGAGCGAGGAAGTGGTAAGTCCGGAGCCGGTCACGGCAAAGGCTGCTGTCTGGCCGATCTTCCAACTCACCAAGAAGGCACCTAACCTAACGCCGTCGTACCAACGAGGTGACGTTTGGGGCAATGGTGACCGGCAGTCCCTAATGGAGTCGATCCTCCGGGGCGTCCCCTTGCCGTCCATCATACTTTTGAGAACAGGATCTTCCACCCCGCATGAGGTTGTCGACGGCAAGCAGAGGCTCACGGCTATCCTTCGGTTCGTTGGGAAGCATCCTGTTGCCAAGCAGAAGATCGCTGAGGTTAGCGCCCGGCATAGTGGAAAAAAGTTCAACGAACAAGGACGTCTCGACAACAACGGTCGCAGAGACTTGACGGATCTTTTCAACAACGACTATCCGGCCTTCCGTCGTGCGTGGAAAGCTCTGGAGGGTTACGCACTCAAGGCCGCGCATGAGGACGACTATTACTTCCCGTTCAAGTTGCGCGCAACCGGAGACGGCGGACTGGTCGGTCAATACCTTGAGCCTCTCCGCGGTAAGTACTACACGCAGATCAAGGGCCAAGAGATTAACGTCGCTGGCCAACAACTCTCCGTCGAATCTCTGTTCGAGGACGTTGTGGAGTACACCATTCCCGTCATCGAGTACACCCAGGCCACCCAGGCTCAGATTCATGAGGTCTTTCGCCTTTACAACAAGCAGGGCGTGCACCTGAACGCGGAAGAGATCCGTAACGCTGTCTTCCACGAGGTAGAACTCACTCGCGCGACTCTTGCCGCCGCCGGCGACGCAGACCCGAACACTGATGTCTCAAAAATCGCCGAATCGCTGGCAGGTGTCGTCGAACTTGGCCGCCTCGGTGAGGCGCTTAGGAGCTACGGTTTTGGGGACACACGCTACAAGCGCACTAAGCTTCTCGCGTGGGTCATCTCGGTTCTTGTGCATGACACAGCAGGAAAAGACCTGGCATCGACTAGTCGCTATATCGACCAGTTGCTGATCAAGATTCAGAATAGCAAGTCACATCCCTTAGCCCATTCCCCGACGTTGACCAAGTTGTTCTCGCTGCTGCTAAAAGCTGTCGAACTCCACTCATCGCACGATGAATTGTGGTCCGATCAATTCAAGGATGGCGGCAATGGTGCCAAGTGGCAGGAACTGCAACTCGTAGGTTCCCTCGTGGGCATTTCCATGGCCTTAGCGGCCTCGCCGAACGACATAGAGGACCGCATCGAGGCTAATGGTGATGCGATCCGAACTGCGAGCGAGGAATCCACGGACTGGAAACGCCCCGAAAAGACGCAGACAAAAACCCAGTGGGACTACATCGCCAGGATCAGCAAAAGTCTCCTCGAACTATTGGACATCGACCCTGATCAAGCAGCTGAGGCAGTACGTCTGCAGTTCGGATCCTGCGGCTACGCGTCGTTGCAGCGGATGCTCATCAAACCGAAAAGTTGAAAGCGGTGCCAGTAAGCTCCCCGCTCGTCGAGCACGTCTACTTCCATCCACCCGTTCCGCAGGAAGCGGACTCGTGGTGGACCCGCTACAAGGCTCAACTCACCGGCTTGACCGAAACAGCGCGGGCCTCAGTTGAAGCAGACTCCCGCTACATTCTCCAGCGCGGAATCTTGTCAGCCGACACCGCGAAACCCGAAGAGTGGTCATCCCGCCGCTCGCGCACGGGACTTGTAATGGGTTCGGTCCAGTCAGGCAAGACCGCTTCTATGCTGGGTGTCTCAGCCCTGGCCATCGACAACGGCATAGACATCATCGTCGTACTCGCAGGGACTCGTCTTTCCTTGTGGCGCCAGACCTATGAGAGACTGGTGCAGCAGTTGGACTCTGGGGAGGAGAACGCACAGAAGATCAAGCGTCGCCTGCTGTGCCCGCCTCCTGGCATCGCAATGTCAGAGCAGACACTCCCACTGACAACTACCTACCGGCTGCCGCCGGCACAGGTTCGCCAACGCCTGAGTCAGGGTAAGCCACTGATCATCGTGGCGATGAAGCAGACTGACCATCTGCATGCCTTGGCAGCAAGCCTCCGCGCCAACGTCTTTAGCGCAGTCAAGGAGCTTGGTCGCACCGTCCAAATGCTCGTGCTTGACGACGAGGCCGACGATGGCTCTATTCTCGATGCCATCGTAGAGTCTTCGCAGGACCCCATTTACGGCAGATTGAAGCAGATCCCGCGTGCGATCGCTAACCTCTGGGATCCACCCCAGGGTTCGCCTGAAAATCTGTTCTCGACTTACATCGCCTACACGGCGACACCCCAGGCCAACCTCCTTCAGGAGGACCACAACCCCCTAGCGCCGCGAGACTTCCTGATCTCTCTTCGCACGCCGCTCGATGTCGGCCATCCAGTAGACACAAGCGACCCTGGCAACCTCAACGCCCCCCGCTCATCGACCTACCCAGAGGCTGTGGGGATCCGCTCTTACTACACCGGTGGTGAGGTCTTCTACCGCCGCGCGGAGGCAGCCGGCCTGTGCGTGCCCACCAACTCCGTGCAGCAAGACCTCGCCGACGCCGTCCGAGCTTTCTTGGTGGCGGGCGCCATCCGCCTGCACCGCTCTGGCAGACTTGGCCCGGCGTCGGCAGTCACTACCCAGTTCGACGCCGAGCACGAAGCACTTACTTGCCTGGCTCCGCCGCACTCGATGCTCTACCACCCCTCTGCCGCGATCACGGATCACTTCAGGGGCGCTGAGGACATCCTGCTCTGGGCAGGGATCCAGGACCGGGCGACGGCGCGAAATTTGCTTGACGCAGGTGACGCAAGGCTCCCCGATAGTTTGGTGAATGACCTACAGGCGGACCCCGCCCCGTGGGCGCAATGGCTCGACAAGTACCGAACCTCCGCCGAAGCAATAGAAAGCGAGTTCAACGTTCTGCCGCCGATATCATTCCCAGATTGGCAGACCATCGAAACCCTGCTCATCGAAGAGATGATCCCGGGGACTAGGGTCGCCGTGGTCAATAGTGACCCCAACGCTGATGACCGTCCTGCGTACACGCCGAGCCAGGACCCGGCAACCGGCAAGTGGAGAGCCGCTCGTGACATCTGCACGATCTTCGTCTCAGGTAACGTCATGGCCCGGGGACTGACCCTGGAAGGGATGACTACAGCGCTATTCCAACGTACATCGGCCAACCCACTAGCCGACACTCAGATGCAGATGCAGCGCTGGTTCGGATATCGCGGATCCTATATCGAACTTTGCCGCGTCTTCGCTTCGAGCGCTCAACTCGCACTTTTCCGCGCTTACCACGATGTCGACGAAGCGGTGCGCACAGCTATCACAGAGCGCATGATGAACGGCTCCCCTGAGCCGGCTGTTTTGCAGGGCCTCAACTTCGAGGCCACCGGAAAGATAGCGAGCGTTGGCAACCTTCCCCTGTCTCCAGGAGCTCGCCCCTTTGTCACTGTCATCAATGACGGCAAGCAGGAGGATCCTAATGCGGACGTCGTTGCGGAACTCTTTGCGCGCCCCTCTAGCAATCTCACTGTGGCCGACGTGCAGCGAGGCCGGATCCTGGACGTACCGCTCAAACTTACAGAGGCCGCCGAACTCTTGGACCGCCTGACTTATGCCCAGTACCGGCCAGGGAACGAAGGTTTCCACGCGGAATTCTGGAGTGGCATCGAAGCCCGAGCACACGCGGTCAGCCCACTCTCAGACCGCCCGTTCTACCGACCGCCTGTAAGACACGGTGAGGGGGGCTTGACCCGACGCGCATGCCCTTATGCCATCGCCGCCTACCTTCGGCTCTGGTCGGCCAGCCTAGCTCGCTCGATCACGGGACTGTTTGTTACCGGCCGCCCCGGCGAATTATGGTCCTATGCCAACCTTGGTCTCAAGACGGCTGAGCAGCCGAGATTCTGGGTCGGCATTCGCTACGGAGATGGTGCCGAGGTGTCCAATGGTCCGCTGGCGCGGCTCCCTTTCAAGATTCGTGCCACCGAAAAGAGAGTGGTCGGAGGCGAACTCAAGACGACTTGGGGAGCAAGCGACCCCAACGCTGGCCCGAACCAGTATCGCGGCGACGTTTACTTCGACTACTACCACAGATACGGTGCCGCGCCGTCGATCGGCATCACAACATGGCGACCCAGCGGCTCCGACGGTCAGATCCTCTTCTACGTCAATCAACATCCGGGCGACCTGTACCCCACGGTCGCAGTCGGAGTTTGCCTGCCTGCGGGAGGTCCCGAGCAGTTCGCAGCTACCCGTGCTGGGGCGGCCACCGCGACAAGGAGCCTTCCATGACTAGCTACGAAGAAGTTCTCGAGCAGATCAACGTCGTGCCGGCGGGTCTCACCGGAAATGACCGAACTATCAATTGGTTGACCGAAGCACAGGTGGTCGGTGTCGCCCGGAACAGTCGCGGACACTTGGAACTGTTCCTTGCAGGCGAGCAACTCAAGCCCCGGACCAGCGCGGTGAAGTCAGCGATTCACTACCACTCGTGGCACCGTGACACCCAGCCGCCACTAAGCGCAAACCGCATCCTATTACCTGCTCTGGGGCACTTCGATCAGGTTGGTGCCTTCATTGCCGCCGAACTATTGCGCGAGAAAGCTGACGCCAATCTGGAGCGCGCTTTCGCCGTCACCGAGCCCTTGATCGAGCTCGCCATCAAGCGTCTGGAGATATCCGCGAACGCCATCATCGGACTTGTCGGGGAACTGCTCCTTCTCGACGTTCTCTGCCGCCGCGCAGATGATATGTACGTCGGGCCGGTCGTCCAGGCTTGGGATGGCTGGCACCGCTCGGCAAGGGACCTTACGTGGGAGGGCACGGGCGTGGAGATAAAGACCACAACTCGCGCTACTTCAAGCCACGCCGTCCATGGCGTGCACCAGATCGAGCCTGCCGCTGCCACTGATGACAGCGTCGGGGAATCGCGCCTGCTCCTCGTAAGCATCGGTCTGCGACATGCAGATTCCAATATGCCTGCCTTGTCGATCCAATCCCTGGTGGAGAGCATCGTCGCGCGACTCCGCGCGAGCGGGGCTAGCGGCTTGGTCGACGAGTTTCTTAAACGGATAGCCATGTACGGCTCGGAGTCGGGTATTGGATACGAGCATGCCACGATGGCCAACGAGGCTCCGTTCACCACTCCGTTTAGCGTGACCTTCGTCCGAGGCTACGACATGGCAGACCCGGCCGTCGAGGTGCTGCGGCGCGATGACCTTGTCGCCCACCAGCATGTGGACGCACAGTCGCTCACCTTCCGCGTGGAACTTCCCGCGACGATCAGCTTGAACAACCCCATCGCAGGTGCCCGACGCGTCGCGGAGGCGATCCTGGGCCTGCACAGTTAGGGACGCTCTGCAAAACGCGCTGAGAAGTACTCCAGTGCCCGGTCATGTAGCCAACCTACCACCTCTCATATGCAACGCTCAACGCTTCTCTGGCGCTGGTCGTAGAGGCGTTGAACGATTCCGGAGAGCCCGATCAGACTGCGGCGCCATTAGTCGAAAGGACTCAGTAGGTTCTTCTCGACGAACTGCTTTGCCATCCAAACCCGTCGCCCGTAATCTGGTTGCGATCGACTGCTTCCGCTGCATCACTGAACTACGACTTGGCAACCTGAATGTCTCTTCAGGGTCGGGAGCACATATTCACCGGATCAATAAGCGGCCGTTCAAGGTTGTCAGAGTCGAGGGGCGGCTTACCGCCACATTGCCGCCCGACATCGAGCGGAAGGTGAATGACCGGATTGGCCGAGTAACCGCCGGACTGGCGGGTTTTTGTTGGAATAGGTGGCCAACTTTGGGCCATTATGGATCGCGGGTTTCGAGAGTTATGGGTGGCTTGTTTGGGGTGGAGTACGCAGTTCACGTAACGGCGGGCCTTCCGGGCCAGTTCCCCTGCCGTTCCCCCGTCCGGTTTCACCCCCCCTCCCTGTTCGCACGCTCGAATAAGGGTGTAACGAGCAAGCAGGTGCATCAGCCGAACGGATACTCTCCCAAGGCGTCTTCATGATCGGCAAGCAGGCGTTGATGGATATGGAACCTCCGCTGAATGGTTCCATTGTGGGCAATAAGCACCAAAATGGAACCGCCGTGTCCAATCCACCCGGTGTCACTTTGCGGTCTGCGCAGAAAAATCCTTGGCTTTGGTGGTCTTGTCGATCTCGCTGCCGTCGGCACCCAGTGCCTTGACGGTGATCTGGTAGCTGTGGCCGAAGCTGGAAAAGTTGTTCGGACACGGGCCGAGGTACTTCGTCAACGCGCCTTCGGCAATCTCAGCCGTTGCGCCGTCAGCATGCGGTACGGTGCCGCCGCCGTGATCCTTGTTCTGGAAATCCAGGTCATTCATCTGGACGACGAGGGTTTTCGTGCCATCGGGAATGCCGGAAACAGTCAGGGCGGGCGACGTATTGTTGCAGCGGTGGGCCAGCTTCCACTGCCAATCGACGGAGAAGGGCGTTTGAGCGGAAACGGGCAGGGCGGTGACAAGCAGGGTGGCAAGAAGGATGTTACGCATGGTGGCTCCTTTGAGGGTGGTCGAAAAACGGGGGATATGTATCATATCAAGCGGTGGGGAGAGGCGGCGCGTTTCGCTGTCCCGTCTGGGCTGACTTTCAGCGCTACAAATTGCGCACCCAGGTGTTTTCCATGTCTCTGACCAAGTCACTCATGCTGATATTCAGCCGGCTTGTTACGAACCCATCTTCCTGTCTGGCAATGACCAACGCCGATTCAACAAGATCACGGGCGCGTTCCGAATTGCCGGTGGCGGCGAGTGTCGATGCCTCCGATATGATTCGGAGTACCGCAGCCGCTCGTGTTTGATCGAAACCGAATGTCGTCGCCAAGTTCGCAGCCTGATTGGCGATCAGTTGTGCCGCCGTCCGTTCATGCTCGGCGGCCTTGCTTCCCTGTCCCGCCTCATCGGCCAGATTGGCCTTTGTCTGGCTCTGGAGAATGTAATAAAGCGTGTCCGAGGTGCTTTCGATGACACGCTGTTTTTCAACTGACAATTTCTGTGCTGCTTGCCCAAGTTTGTATACCGATTTCGCCGTGTAGGCGGATATCCTGATCGTGGCGCTGGCCTGAAGGGCAAGCATCATGGTTGCGGGGGATCTGCCCGCGATGCTTACGTCGTGAATCACACCCAGGGATTCGCTGAAAATATCCATGAAAACCGATAAGGCGTAGTCTCCCCCGGTAGAGTTTTCGCTGATCCCTAAGTAGTCCTTTAACTCATTGAGAAACATGGTTTTTAGCACGTCAAATGGTACTGCACCTCCCTTTAGATTCTTTATCCCTATCTTTTTCATAACCCTTTTGAGGGCTTGCTGGGAGGCGATCCCCAATTTCCCGGCGACGTCTTTGCCAAGGAGCGTTATAACGCTGTCCAGTTTTGCGTATTCTGCGAACAAGGTGAGTCCGGTTTGAAGCATCGGCTTGAATGGTTCTGGCAAGTTTTCTGGCCAGTTGATGCCCTCCCAGACGTCTCCAAATATTGTTAAGTCATTTTGCATGTTGTGCGGTAGCGGTGCCGACTCCGGTCGGCAAACGATGGGGGCGATGGTGCAGATGTCGGCTACTTCCCGGGTGCTCTGTCCGACTGAGCTTCCTGCCGTCGCTGTGTTACCCGAGGGTTTCAGCAAGGTTTTTGCGTCTGCCGTGGCGCTGTCGACCCAGGCCAGCCAAGGGTAGGTGCTGCCTTCGTCAATGCGCCAGATGCCGGAGAAATCCCAGCCGGAGTAGCTTGCCCGCTGCTTCATCTGGGCGGTGGTTTTCCCCGTGCCGCCGGGGCTGTTCGATTGGCCTGTGGTTTCCACATTCCAGTAACTGTTCGTGGTAGTGCCAAAGCTAAAACCGCCGAACAGCCCGTTGTAGCCGGGGGACAGGCTGCCGGCGATGTCGAGCAGGCCCGTGGCGTAGGCGTCGAGGATCTCTCCACCCAGGTGGTTGCCCACCAGCGCGCCTGCCGCGCCCAGGGTGCACATATCTCCACAGGGTAGGTAGGCGATCTTGACCGCGCTTGTGGTGAAGGCGTCCCGGATGGCGCCGCTGTTGGTTCCTGCCAATCCACCCGCTGAGCCACCGTCAAGTCCGTTGACCGTTCCTGTGGCGAAGGACTGACGAATGATACCGCTGCCTGTGTTTTGCCCAACCAGCCCTCCCGCGGTATTTCCCGTGACCTGACCCGTGGCGAAGGCCTGGAAAATGTTCCCATGATTTGTTCCGGCCAGGATGCCTACTGTTCCCGTTCCGGCAATGTTCGCGTCGGTCAAGCCAATGTTCTTCACCTTGCCGTTGCTGCCGATGGTGCCGAACAGCCCGGCTTCATTGTTCGAGCGGGAGATGAACAGTTTGCTGATGATGTGGCCGTCTCCGAACAGCGTTCCCGAAAAGGTCTGTGTCGAGTTGCCGATGGGGGCGAAGCCGGCACCGCTGTTCCAGTTTGTCGTTACGCTGGCATCGATGTCCTTGCCCAAGGCGTAATAGCCGTTGAGGCGGGTTTGCATGTCCTGCAAGTCGTAAACGTCGTTGACCAGCATGTAGGGCGTCAGCGTGGCGTTACCGCTCAGCGTGACTTTGCTGGAATAGGGATTGCCGGTGGTGGCCGAACGGGTGGTTTGGTCGGCGTAGGCGGTTGGGTTGTAGTAGATGCCGACCGTGGCGTTACCGCTGGCGGCGATGCGGCCCGAGCCGGAAAAACGCACGGTCCCTGTGCCGCTGCCGGTGCTGTCGGCCCGCAGCTTGACGCTGCCGCCACCGCTGGCGTCGATGGCGGCATTGATGTCGATGTGCCGATAGGCAGTCAGCATCAATTTGTTCGATGTGCCCCAGGTGACGCTATCGTTGACGATGATGTCGCCGTTGCCGCCGCCGGTCGTCAGGGTCTGGATTTCGACGTTGTTGCTGGCGAGGAATCCGGCCAGCGCGGCCCCCGTGATATTGCCGCCGGCGGCAGAGATGACGTAGTCCGTCGGGTCGATCAGCCACTGGCCTGTTTTGCCGAAAGGGGCGGCGGTAGTGATGCGCGCCGTCTCGCCGAGGCCGACCTTCCCGCCGGAGGTTTCGATGAAACCGCCGTCGCCGCCATCGGGCGCGCTGGCGTCGAGCGTGCCGGACACTTCGAGGCTGCCCTTGCCGGCGTGCAGGATGATTTCGCCGTCTTGTTGCCCGATCGTCCTGGCTTCGATCACGCCGCTGTGATTGATTACGCCGTGGATGGCGTTTTCCGCCGCCCTGGCGGTGAGCAGCACGTAGCCGCCCGCTGCTTCGATCCGGCCGGCGTTGTCGACGAAGGAGGTGAGTTGCCTGCCTTCCAGGTCGAAGGCGGTTTGGGCGACTTCGTCGCCGACCAGGAAGGCCAGTAGTTCGTCGCCATGAAAGTCGAGCGTGAAACCATTGGCGGCGGCCAGGGCCACCTTGCCGAGGCGGGCGACGACGACCCCGCGATTGGCGACGGAGGGCGCGACGAAGGCGGCCACGCCGGTGTCGGCGATGCGGATCACGCCTTCGTTGATGACGGTGGCGCCGGGTTTGCCGGGGATGTCGAAGCGGTAGTTTCCGGCCAGGAAATCTTCGTTGCGGATATTGTGGGTGGAGGCAACCAGACCGGCGACGTCGATCTGCGCGTTTTTGCCGAAATAGACGCCGTTGGGGTTGACCAGAAAGACCTGGCCGTTGGCTGTCAGGCGTCCGAGGATGGCCGATGGGTCCTGGCCGACGACGCGGTTCAGGGCCACGGCCTTGGCCGAGGGCTGGTAGTACTGGACGTGCTCGTTGGCACCGATGTTGAATTTCTGCCAGTCGATGATGGCTTTGTCGGAAGTCTGGCGGATGCCGATCTTGCGGGCGTTTTCCTGCTGGATGGTGACTTTTCCGGCCACGACCTGGCCACCTTCCGGGTTGGCGAGCGCATGCCAGGGCAGGGAAGCGAAGCCGATGCTGGCCAGGGCCAGAACCAGGGGTTTGATTCGTTGCTGTTGCATGATTTAGAACCTCACGGAAAGACTGGCGAAAATGCGGGCATCCCGGTTGCCTTCGTTGGCAACGTCGCGGGTCAGGGGTTTGGCGTATTCGATGGTGCCGCTCAGGTATGGGCCGATGCCGTAGCGCAGGCCGATGCCGCTGGAACTCAGGCTTTTGCTCCGGTCGTCGGCGGTGTTGAGCGGTTTGTGGTTGGTGACGCTGCCGCCGTCGTAGAAGACGTAGGCTTGCGCGTATTGCAGCGGGCTGCCCTGGGTGTTGATGGCGTAGCGCAATTCCAGGCTGGCGGCGAGGCAACTGTCGCCGAGGAGTTCCGATGAGTCGTAGGCACGCCCGAACTGCTGCCCGCCGATGCCGCATTCTTCGGATGAGAGGAGGCCACGGTCGGAGTACTGGCCCATCACGGCGGCGTTGAGGGAAAACTGGCTGAGGAGGGGCGAGAAATAGCCGAGTTCCTGCCGGCGTGAGAGGTTGAGCGCCAGCTTCTGATAATCCGGGACGCCGTCGACGCGGGATTTGAGCGGCGAATGCTGGTGGCTCGATCCCAGGCCACGGATGCCCTTGCTGTATTCCAGCACCGCCTGGTTGATGCCGTCATGGGCATCGGCCTTGTCGTAGGACAGGCCGAGGCGAATGCTGCGTATCTTGTCCAGCGAGGTCGTGCTGCCGAGCGATTCGCTTTCCGTGTCTTTCTGCTCGTATTTGATGCTGGCGCTAAGGTTTTCCTGGCGCGTGCGGATGAACGGGTGCTCGACCTTGACCGACCATCCCTTGCTGTCGCTTTGCTGTTCGAGCTGGCGCAGGATCGCGGTGCCCGGTTCGGAGCGGCTGTTGGTATGGCCAATGGTTAGCGAGGTGCCTTCTCTGGAGAGTATTTCGGTATGGGACAGCGACCAGTATTGCAGTTCCCGCCTCTGTTCGACGGTGGCATAGCCAAGGGTGGTGCGGGAAGCGCGGCCACCCAGGCCGTTCAGGGATACGTCGCCATTGAACTGGATTTTGCCGACCGAATCCGTGCCCCGGTTGTCGATGCTGGCTCCGCCGTTGATCCTGGGTGCCGGCTCGACTTGCAGGATCAAGGTGGAAGCGCCCGGTGTCTTGTCGGATTGCTTCATGGTCGAGGTGACCTTGATGGCAAAACGGTCGTTGGCGAGCAGCAGGTAGCGTTCCAGCGTCTGCGCGCGCAAGGGGCGTTCGGCCTTGATTTTTTGCGCCGCATAGGCCAAGTAATCCTGCTGCGCTTCGCTGGCGCCTTCGATGATGACTTCATCGATGAAACCTTCGATGATTTCGATCTGCACCAGCCCCTCGGCCTGTATCCGCTGTTCCGGAACGACAGCCTTGGAAAGGCCGAAACCGGCATTGCCATATTGGGCGGTGATCGCATCGCGCACGGCATAGATGTCGAGCAGGCTGATTTCCTGCCCGAGCAGCGGCGCATACAGCGGCTGGAGTTCTTCTGCGGAAAACACCGTGTTGCCCTTGACGGTGAGTGCCTTCAGCCGGAACCGCAGATCGGCGGCCTGCGTTGGTGGCAAGGTTTCGCCGATGGGAAAGACCAGCGGTTGCGCCATGGATTTGGGTTCCGGCAGTTGCTCGAAACGTTTTTCCAACCGCCCTGCATCTTCCTGGGCAAGGGCGATCAAGGGCACTACCAGCCCGAGGCAAACCAGAGAAACCCCTTTGTTCTTGTTCATTCTCACTCCCGCAACCCTGAAAAAAAGACAAACAAGCCCTGTTGTCGAGCGCCGAAAGGCCAGCGCCGAGCCAGGGCAAACATGAGTTGAAACAAATGGTAACCGTCAGTTGTAATTTTGCACAATAGGTTTCTGTGAAGTTACTGCCGGCGTTGATAGTTTCCTGCACATGGAAGCCATCAACGCGCAGATCAGGATCGAATTCAGTGAGCGGCTGAAAGGAGAATTGGAGCGCCTTGGGCTGCCCGCTTCCAGCCCGACCAAGCTGGCTCGGGTCTTCAACCAACGGTTTCCGGTTCACGCGGTAACGCAACAAACGGTTCGCAAATGGTTACTCGCCGAGGCTTTTCCGGCCCAGGCCAAGCTGCTCGCACTGGCGCAATGGTTCGACGTTTCGGCGCAGTGGCTGCGTTTTGGAACGGGTAACAGGAAGGAAATCGTGCTTGGTGGCACCCAACCGGCTGCCAATCTGCTGTTTCTGGATGCGGAGCATCTGCCTCTGCTGCCCCTCATCGAAAGGCTGACCCGCTTGCCGTCGCGCGACCTGCGACTGATCGAGGGAATCGTCGACCTGATGCTGGCGGAAGATCGGTGATGGGGCCGGAGCCCGATGGCCTCGGATAGTCTCCGTTGCCCTGGCCAGCCGGGTGTGTTTTCCCTCGGGCCTTGGCTTTTTCCTGGCGGGTTGCGATGAAATCCAATGCGCTCCTTGCGACAGGAAGCCAAAAAGCATGGCGCGCGCGGCGCGAATATTCAGAAAACAGGTGGAAATGGAATAAAATCGGACACTTTGAACGTGCCGCATCGGGCGTGCACCTTGCGGAATGGGATGAGGAAGATGAAGCGTAAGACGATGATGGTGCGCACCTTGCCGGCATTGATGCTGCTGGGTTTTGCCGGAAGCCATGCGGGCATGGCGGCAGCGGCCGGGTTCCAAGCTTGGGAGCAGAACGCCAGCGGCCTGGGCGTGGCTTACGCGGGGTCGGCGGCGGTGGCGGACAATGCGTCCACGATTTTCTACAACCCGGCGGGCATGGCGAATCTGTCGGGCATCAATTTTTCGACGGGCGTCGTCGGGGTCAATGACCAGCGTGAATTCCGTGGTGCCGCCGGTCACTCCGGCGGCGAGGCGGGTGAGCCCTACGCCATTCCGAATGCCTACCTCAGTTGGCAGATCACGCCGCAGCTTTCCGCTGGTCTGGGCGTGTCGCGTCCCTACATGCTCGATCTGGACTACAAAACGGGCTGGCTGGGCGATGCCAGCGTGCGGCGCCATGAAATCCGCACCGTGAACGTCAATCCGGCCGTGGCTTATCGCTTCACCGACAAGATCGCGCTTGGCGTGGGCCTGAATTACCAGCGCCTGGACTGGCGCATGACTGACGCAGTGAGCCACACCAAGGCGGACGACAACGCCCTGGGTTGGAACGTTGGCGCGCTGTTTACCCTGTCCCCGGCAATGCGCGTGGGCGTGGCTTACCGCTCCAAAATCGCACACGATCTTTCCGGGCATCGCAATGGTGCGGCCTTCAAGGGCGATCTCGATACGCCGGCCAGCCTGACACTTTCGGTCTGGCAGCAGATGTCGGACCGCTGGGAAGCGATGGGTGACCTGTCCTATACGCGCTGGAAATCGATCGATGGCTACGACCTCGACAACGCCTGGCGTTTTGCCTGGGGCGCTGCCTATAAATTCAACCCGCAGGCCAAGCTGAAATTCGGCATTGCCTACGATCATGCGCCGATGGGCAAGAGCAAGCGGATCGCAGCCCTGCCGGACAACGATCGCATCTGGTTCTCGCTCGGCGGCCAATGGACTTTCGGCAAGGCGAGCGTGCTCGATGTCGGCTATGCCTACCAGTACCTGAGCGATGGCAAGCTCTCCGACGGGGCGGTGGTTGGCAAGTACAAGGGCAGCGGTCACGTGTTCGGTGTGCAGTACGCCATCGGCTTCTAGGTCGTCGGAACAGGCATGCTGGGTATCGGCGGAACGGGGATCACGATCGCCGGCTTGAGTTTTGGCGTGCGCGAAGGCGTTCTGCTGCTGATCGTGCTGGTTGCCTTCTACATTGGCCGGGTGTTGTGGCGCATGCGTCACATCGGCGGGGCGGCGCAAAAAAAAGGCAAGGCGCAGCCTGCGTCAACATCCGCGCCGCTGGTTCCTGCGCAGGAGGTGCGCGAGGAAAGACAAACCGAGCCGCCAGTGCTGGTCGACGAGCGCTATCCCGACGATTTTGCTGCGTCACAGCGGTATGAAACAGCACCTGCGGCTGCCGATCTGAGCGGTCTGGAGCGAGAGATTGTCCTGCTGCGTGACGAGGTCGATATTTTGCGCGGTGAATTGGCGGCCCTGCGCAACGACATGCAGCAGGATCTGGCGCAGATGCGCGTGGCGCAGAACGTGTCGCCGCTCTATGGCGATGCGATGCAGATGGCGCTGGCAGGGCATACGGCGGAAATGATCGCTGAACGCTGCGGCATCGCCCGGGCGGAAGCCGAACTGGTGGTGGCCTTGACGCAAAGCCAAGCCGCAGCACAAATGCAGCGAGGATGAAGATGGCGGACGACATGCAACAAACAGTACCGGGGGCAGCGGCAGAAAATCTCGATCTGCGCCGCCAGTTAATCAAGCGCCTCACGATGGCAGGTGGTCTGGTGGCGCTCTTGCTCGCGCTGCTGGCTTTGTTCGATCACCTTTCGCAGCCGGTCGAGGAAGTCGAGGTGCCTGAATTCACGGAAGCCGTGCCGGTCGCGCCGAAAAAAGTGCTGACCCAGCCGGTATCCGCGCTGCCAGAAGAAGAAACCGGGGCGGCCGAAGATGCCGAAGGCGCGCAGGCATCGGCAGAAGAAATGACACCGCCGCCGCCCGTCATCGCGGCAACACCCGAGCATGCGCCGGAACAAACCGCCGCGCCTGCCGTGCCAGCCAAGGCGGGCGCAAAGCAGACGGGCAAGGCAGTGTCGTCGGCAGTGGTGCCGGAAGGGACGTTCAGCCCGCCCATCGTGGCCGATGCGCCCAGCGCGCCGAATGCCAGCGGACAGGCCGCCACAGCCGCCAGCCGTCCGGCGCGGGTGGTTGAACTGACACCGCCACCGGCACGCCCTGCGCGTCAGGTGGAAGGTTTTCTGTTGCAGGCTGGCGTGTTTACCAGCACCGAGCGGGCGGAGGAACTGCACGCCAAACTGACCCTGAACGGCATTCCCACCCAGGTGGAAACCCGCGTTCAGGTCGGCCCCTTCCATACCCGTCAGGAGGCGCTCGCCGCGCAGGCCAAACTGAAAGCCCTGGGCATCGACAGCCTGCTGGTCATGCCCAAAGGTTCCCGCTGACAAAGGCTCCTGCTGAATCTGCCCGTACACTCATTGAAGGAAAACGCATCATGACTCGTCGCATCATCGCCACGCCTAACGCTCCCGCCGCCATTGGCACTTATTCGCAGGCGGTGCGCGTCGGCGACACGGTTTATCTGTCCGGCCAGATCGGCCTCGATCCGGCCACCATGCAGATGGCCGAGGGCATCGACGCGCAGATCGTGCGCGTGTTCGAGAACCTGAAGGCGGTGGCCGAAGCGGCGGGCGGTTCCCTGAACGACGTGGCGAAGCTCAACGTCTATCTGACCGATCTTGCCAACTTCGCCAAGGTCAATGAGTGCATGGCGCGCTACTTCGCCGAGCCGTTCCCGGCCCGCGCCGCGGTCGGCGTCAAGGAGCTGCCGCGCGCCGCGCTGGTCGAAGCGGATGCGGTGATGGTCATCGCTTAAGGCGCATGGCGAGCCGGCCCATCCAGGCGGGCGATGCGCTTAGGAAAAAACTGGCGCGCCTGGGGCTGGTCACGGAGGACGACCTGCTCCTGCACCTGCCGTTGCGCTACGAGGACGAAACCCGCCTGACGCCGATAGCCAGTGCCCTGTGCGGCGCGCCGGTGCTCCTGGAAGTGGAGGTCCGGCACAGCGAAATCCAGATGCGGCCGCGCCGGCAACTGGTGGCGCAGGCGTTCGATGCCAGCGGCGAAATCAGCCTGCGTTTTCTCAATTTCTATCCGAGCCAGCAGGCGATGCTGGCGCCGGGCGCGCGTTTGCGGGTGTTCGGCGAAGTCAGGGGCAGCTTCTGGGGGTTGGAAATGGTGCATCCGCGCTGCCACAGCGTCGCCCCTGGAACGCCACTGCCCGAAACGCTGACGCCGGTTTATCCGACCACGGCCGGCCTGACCAGCGGCGCGCTGGAAAAACTGGTGAACAAGGCGCTGGCTGGCGCCGATCTGGCCGAAACGCTGCCGGAAAGCATCCGCGCCCGCTACCAGTTGCCCGGTTTCGCGCGCAGCCTGCGTTTCCTGCACCATCCGGCGGCCGGCACGGATGAACACGCGCTACAGGAAAAACATCATCCCGCCTGGCGGCGGATCAAGTTCGACGAGGCGCTTGCCCAGCAGATGTCCCTGCGCCGCGCTTTTCTGGCCCGCCGCCAGCAGGGCGCGCCGGTGCTGGCCGGCGACGATGCGTTGGCGCAGGCGCTGCTGGCGGCCTTGCCCTTCGGGCTGACCGGCGCGCAGCGACGCGCGATGATGGAGATCGCCGCCGATCTGGCGCAGCCCTATCCCATGCACCGCCTGCTGCAGGGTGACGTCGGCGCGGGCAAGACCATCGTCGCCGCGCTGGCCGCCTGTCAGGCGATGGCCGCGGGCTGGCAGGCGGCCTTCATGGCGCCGACCGAAATTCTCGCCGAGCAGCATTACCTCAAGCTGGAAAGCTGGCTGGCGCCGCTCGGCGTGCGGCTCGCCTGGCTGACCGGCAGCCTGGGCAGCAAGGCGAAACGCGCCCAGCTGGCCGCCGCCGCGGCGGACGCGCAACTGATCGTCGGCACGCACGCCCTGATCCAGGATGGCGTGGATTTTGCCCGCCTCGGCCTGGTGATCGTCGACGAACAGCACCGCTTCGGCGTCGCGCAGCGCCTCGCCCTGCGCGGCAAGGGCGGCAATCCGCATCAGTTGATGATGTCGGCGACGCCGATCCCGCGCACCCTGGCGATGAGTTATTACGCCGATCTCGACGTGACCGTGCTCGATGAACTGCCGCCCGGCCGCACGCCGATCAAGACCCGGCTGGTGGCGGACAACCGCCGCCCGGACGTGGTCGCCTTCGTGGAGAAGTTGGTGGCCGAAGGGCGGCAGGCCTACTGGGTCTGCCCCTTGATCGAAGAATCCGAAGCCCTGCAATTGCAGACGGCGGAGGAAACCTTCGCGCAATTGACGGCCGATCTGCCGCATCTGCGTATCGGTCTGGTGCATGGGCGTCTGAAGGCCGACGCCAAGCAGGCGGTGATGAGCGCCTTTGCCGCCGGGGAACTGGACGTGCTGGTGGCGACGACGGTGATCGAGGTCGGCGTCGATGTGCCGAACGCCAGCCTGATGGTGATCGAACATGCCGAGCGTTTCGGCCTGTCGCAACTGCACCAGTTGCGCGGACGGGTGGGGCGTGGCGCGCACGAATCGAGTTGTGTGCTGCTTTACGCTGGGCCGCTGGGCGAGATCGCCCGTCAGCGCCTGAAAATCATCTTCGAGCATACCGACGGTTTCGAGATCGCCCGTCAGGATCTGCGGCTGCGCGGGCCGGGGGAGTTCATCGGAGCGCGGCAAAGCGGCGTGCCGCTCTTGCGTTATGTCGATCTGGAGGCCGACGCCGCGCTGGTCGAAGCCGCCCGCGCCTGCGTCGATGAAATGCTGGAGGAGCACCCCGCCGCCAGCGCCGCGCACCTCCAGCGCTGGCTGGGCCAGCGCGAGGAGTTGCTCAAGTCGTGACGATGCCGCGCCGAAGGGCGCGGCGGCGCTCAGTGCGCCTGCTTGCAGTAGCCGTTGAGCAGACCGAGCAGGGTGTCTTCGTCGTAGGGCTTGCCGAGGTAGTGGTTGGCCCCGATTTCCAGCGCGTAGTTACGGTGCTTGTCGGCGGTACGCGAGGTAATCATGATGACCGGAATGTCGCGCAGCTTTTCGTCGGCGCGCAGGTTGCGCACGAAATCGAAGCCGTCCATGCGCGGCATTTCAACGTCGGAGAGAATCACGTCGGGCCGCTCGTCCACCAGTTGTTCCAGCGCATCGACGCCATCCTTGGCCTGCAGCACCTGATAGCCTTCGCGCAGCAGGAGACGGCTGGTGATCTTGCGCACGGTCAGGGAATCGTCCACCACCATGATGGTCGGCAGGTGCTCGACCTTGGGCGGCGCGGCGAATCCCGCGCCCGCCTGCTCGAACGACGCGGCAATCGCCGGGGTCTCCTGACTGCGGCTGGCCAGCGCCACCGGATTCAGAATGAGCACGACGCGGCCGTCGCCCAGCACGGTCGCGCCGGAAATGCCGACGACGCGGGCAAGCTGGTGGCCGATGTTCTTGACCACGACTTCCTGGTTGCCGCGCAGTTCGTCGACCAGCACGCCAACGCGCTGCGTGCCGGAGCGCAGCAGCAGCACCCAGTACTGGCGGTGGGCTTCCGGCAGGGCCTCGGGCTGCCCGAGGAGATGCGGCAGGAAGTGGAAGGGATAGCCGTTGCCCTGCCACTCGGCCTTGCCGGCGGCGCGCAGTTCGGCCAGACCGGCTTCTTTCAGTTCCAGCACCTGTTCGATCATGCTCGACGGCACCGCGTACATCTGCGTACCGGCGCGCACCAGCAGGGTTTGCGTGACGGCCAGGGTGAGCGGCAGGTAGAGGCGGAAGGTGGTGCCGCGCCCAGGCTCGCTGCTGGTTTCGATGCGCCCGCCCAGGTTGGCGACGGTGGTCTTGACCACGTCCATGCCGACGCCGCGCCCGGCCACCTGACTGAGGCTGGCGGCGGTGGAGAAACCCGGCTGGAAGATGAAGTCGAGCAGCGCGCCGTCGCCGATTTCCTGCCCCGGCGCGAGCAGCCCGAGCTCTTCGGCGCGGCTGCGGATGCGCGTGCGATCCAGACCGCGCCCGTCGTCCTCCAGGGAGAGGATGATTTCGTTGGCTTCCTGCGCCACCTTGAGCAGGACCTGACCGCGCTCGGGCTTACCAGCGGCGCGGCGCTGTTCCGCGGTTTCCAGGCCGTGCGTGACGGAATTGCGCAACATGTGCTCGATCGGGCCGAGCATCTTGTCGAGCACCGAGCGGTCGATTTCCACCTGATCGCCGATGATCTCGAAGTGGGTCTGCTTGCCGACCTCCTTGGCAGTCTGGCGGGCGACGCGGTAGAGGCGTTCGGCCTGGCTGGCGAAGGGCAGCATGCGCACGCCCATCAGTTCCTGCTGCAAGCCGCGATTGAGGCGGGCCTGCGCCAGAATGGCGGCGTTGGCGTCGTCCAGGTTCTTGAGCAGGTTCTGCTGCACGGTGGCGACGTCGTTCACCGACTCGGCCATGAAGCGGGTGAGTTCCTGGAAGCGGGTAAAGCGGTCGAGTTCCAGCGGGTCGAATTCGGCCTGACCTTCGGGCGCTTGCGAAACCCGCGCCTGCATCTGCGTTTCGGCCTGGATTTCGATGTCGCGCAACTGGCGGCGCAGGCGGATGACGTTTTCGGTGAGGTCGAGCAGCGAGGTTTTCAGGCTGCGCATTTCGCCTTCGATACGGGTGCGGGCAATCGCCAGTTCCCCGGCTTCGCTGACCAGTCGATCCACCAGATCGGCGCGCACGCGCAGCATGGCCTGCTGGCTGGCCTCGGTTTCCGGCGCTTGCGGTTCCGGCTGGCTGGCCGGTGGCGGGGTGAACACCGAGTCGGTGGTTGGTGTGGCGAGTGATGTGGTGGCCGCTGTTGCCGGTGCGGCGTCCGGATTAGAGGGCGTTGTTGGCGGCGTTTCGACCGTGAGTTCAACCGTGCCGCTGCCGCCGTGGCGCAGGTTGTCGGCGGCTTGCGCGAGCGCGTCGCAGCCGGCTTCGATATCGTCGATCAGGGTGCTGCTGGCGTGGCCTTCCTTGAGGGCATCCTGCACCCGGGTTTCGAGCAGGTGGGTCGCCTCGCCCAGGTTCATCGCGCCGGCCATGCGGGCATTGCCCTTGAAGGTGTGCAGCAGGCGGGCGATGGCCTGCGGTGCGCTGGCCTCATTGGGGGCAGCGCGCCAGGCGGCGAGTTGTTCGCTCAACTCACGGGTCTGATCGCTGGCTTCCTCCAGGAAGATGGGGAGGAGCTGTTCGTCCAGTTCGTCCTGTAGCGGCGGTGCGACGGGCGCGGCGCTGGGCGGCGCCAGTTCGACGAGTTCCGGTGCCTGCAGCGAGGGGGCGTCGCCATTCTTTTCTTCGCTCAGGGCCGGCGGATAACTGTCTTCCAGAGCGGCAACGAGGAGCGGCTGTTCTTCCGGCGTCTGTTGTGCCGAGAGCTGGGAGAACATGTCGGCCAGCGTCAGGATCGCCTGGCGCATGCTTTCCAATCCGGCCAGGGCTTCGGGCTGGGCGGCTTTTTCGCGCCGCACCAGGGCGTGTTCGAGCGCCACGGCAAGATGATGAATGGGCAGCAGGCCGACGGTGGCGGCGATTCCTCCCAGCGTGTGCGCGGCGCGCATCATCTCGAAGGCGGTGGGCTGCGCCGGGTCGGTTTCAAGCACGGCAAAATGTTCGATCAGCGTGGCGAGATGGCCGGTGGCTTCCTGCCGGAAAATGTCATAGAGCGTCGGTGCGGCATCGCTTGGCGGCGTTTCTGCCGTGTGCGCTGCGCTGTCTGCTGTTTTGCCGGCTGTTTCGTTTGCTTCGTCTGCGCCGTCCGGTTCGAAGTCCACGAGGGTATCGAGCGTTTCGTCGTCTGCATCCGCCGGGGCCGCGGATTCGGCGGGGAAGGCGACATCGGTGGAGGTTGCGGGTGCAAGCTCGGGAAAATCGAGTTCGAAGTCGTCCAGGCCGGGGAGATCGATGGCTTCGACGTCGATCGTTTCCATGGTCGGGGTTTCTGCGGTGCCGACAGCGGTTTCGTCCGCGGTTTCAGGCGAGTTTTCGGACAAGGGGGCGGGCAGGATTTCCGTTGCCGTCAGTTCCGCAGGTTCCTCCGTGGCTGCGGCAGCAGCAGGGGCAGCGTAGCCCGCCGTCGTCAGTGCCGTGGGTACGTCGCTGTTTTCTTCGCCACGCAGGCGGGTGGCCAGGGCGATCAGGGCGGCGGTGTCGGGTGGAGTGGGGGCCTGGCCTTCGAGATGGGCGACCCAGTCGGTGAAAACGCGCTCTTCGTTGGCAATGAGTTGCAGGAGATCGGCGTCGGCGGCGCGGTCCTGGCGCAGCCAGAGATTGAATGTCTGTTCCAGCGCCCAGGCGGTTTCACCAAAATCGCTGAGGCCGACCATGCGCCCGGAACCCTTGAGGGTGTGGGTGCAGCGGCGGATGGTGGTGAGCGCCTCCTGATCGTGCAGATTGGTGTTCAGGCGCGCCCGTTGCTGGGCGAGTTCGGCGAGGACTTCCTTGCCTTCTTCGATGAAGATCTCGAGGAGTTCGGCGTCGATTTCTTCGTGGCTGGAACTGGCGAGCTGCAGGGTTTCCGCCGAAGGCTGCGGAGCTTGCGGTGTATTGGCGGTGAGGCTGGAGAGGGCGGTTTCGGCTGCGACGCCGGTTGCCAGGGCCGCCAGGGCCGCCTTGGCGGAGTCGCCCAATTCGCGGTCGGCGACGAGGTCGGCGTCCTTCTGGATGGCTTCGAGGTTGTCCTTCAGTTCCTGCTGCAGGCGGGCATCGTCCGGTGTCTGGCGCAGGGCGTTCGCCAGTGCGCGGGCTTCGCGGGCCTGTTGTGCCAGTTCGGCTTCGACGGTGATGTTCTGTTCGGTCTGTTGCGCCTTATGGGCGGCCGATTCGCCGTGCAGGCGGGCAGCAAAGGCATCGAAATCGGTTTCGCCACTGGCGAGCGCATCGACGAAAAATCCCAGGAGCGAGAGTTCGTCTGCAACCGACTGGAAATCCCTTTCCTGGGGCTGATAGTCGGCGGCGGCAAAGCGCGCGATGTGTTCGCCGGTTTCCTTCAGGCGCGTGACGGCCGAGAAATGGCCCAGCATGGCGAGCGCGCCGCCGATCTGCTTGAGCGGCGCTTCCAGCGGGGCCATGGCAAAGCCCTTGGCGGGGTTGCGGAAGAAGGCGTCCAGGCTTTGTTCGATCTGCGCGAGGTTGTTCTGGATTTCACGCCCGACCTGGGTAATCAGGAGTTTTTCCTGGGCGCGGCGGGTGATTTCGTCGAGCAGCGGGATGTCCGCCGGGCTGGTGGTGCGGCCGGCAATGACGGCATGGATGCGCTCGACCATGTGGTCGACCTGCTGGGCGAAGTCCTGGCCCAGGTGGCGGTGGTTTTCCTGCGCATTCTGCAAGAGGAGGATACTGGTGGCGACTTCCATCGCCACCGCGTCGCCGTAGCGTTTGGGGTCTTCCTGCAGCCAGTTGGTGATGGCGGCAAGCGCCTGGCCGAGACGCTTGAGGTCGGTGATGCCGATGCCGGCGGTCAGTTCGGCGCAGGCTTTGGCTTGCTCGGCAAAGGATTTGAGGCTGGCGGCGTGGCCGGCGCAGTATTTGTTCCAGGCTTCCTCGGCGAGAGCAAGGATGTCGCGCAGGCGGCGCAACTGCAGATCCTGTTCCGGCTGGGTTTCTTCCGTCGTGCCCTGGTTGGGGAGTTGCGCCGGGAGATCGAAAATCTGCTGTGCCTGCGCGGCCAGCGAATCCTCCGCCGGTGTCGTTTGGGCGACGTAATAGAGCGCCTCGCGCATGACGCGCTCGGCCAGCGTGGACGAACCGTCGAGCAGGCGGCGAATCTGCAGGTCGATGCGGGCGCAGAGTTGGCGTGCCAGTTGGTCGGCAGAGATGCCGGGGTCGTCGAGGCTTTCGAGGAAAGCCTGGGAAATCCACCAGAAAGTGCGGGCGCCGGGGGTGGGCTGAATCGCTTCGATGGCGGCCAGGGCTTCGGCCATGGCGGCACGCCCGGCGTCTTGCTCAGCCGGGCGGGTCAGCCATTTGAGCAGACCTTTCTGGAAATTCATGCGCTGGGTGCGCAGCACGTTCCGGGTTGTTTCGGCGTCGAGTTCCGGCGCGGCGATGGTCGAGCGCGGTGGGCGCAGGCTGAGGTCGGGGTAGAAGAAATCGCCAGGGTGCACGGGCGGAGCGCCGCGCAGTTCGGCCAGGCGGGCGCACAGCGGCAGCAGGCGCAGGGGCTGGTGCGCTTCGCCTGCCAGCAGGCCATCGAGATAGTTACGCAGCCCGCTCAGCGCTTCGCGCAGATCGGGAAGGGCCGCGCCGGCACCCGTGCCGGGATCGTTTTCCAGCGCCTGCAGCAGGTTTTCGAGGGCCTCGGTGAGTTCGGTGACGCCGTTCAGGCCGACGATGTCGAGCGCGCCATGCACCTGGTGCACATGGGTGCGGCAGAACTTGAGCTGGGTCGTCTCGCCTGTGCGCTCAAACTCATCGAGGGCGTTGCCTGCGCGTTCCAGAGCCTGGTCGATTTCACCTTTGACCCAGGTGAGCGGGCCGACATCGAATTCCGTTGCTGCGCTCATGTCCGTCCTCAATCGACCTTGAAGCCTGCGACCGAGCCCTTGAGTTCGGAGGCCAGGCCAGACAGTTCATCAACCGCTTCCGCCGTGTGCTGCGTACCGGCCGTCGTCTGTTCGGTGACGCGCAAAATGTCCTGCATCAGACGGGCGACCTGGGTGGCGGAGTTGGCTTGCGCCTGGGTGGCACTGGAAATGCCCTGGATGAGGCCGGCCAGACGGTTCGACACCTGGCCGATTTCGGACAGCGCCTGCCCGGCGGCGTCGGAGAGCTTGGCCCCTTCGACCACGCCCTGGGTCGATTCTTCCATGGCGGAAACGGCGTCCTGGGTGTCGGTCTGAATGGTCTTGACGATGGCCGAGATCTGTTTGGTGGCTTCGCCCGAGCGTTCGGCCAAGCGCTGCACTTCTTCCGCCACCACCGTGAAGCCGCGCCCGGCGTCGCCGGCGGAGGCGGCCTGAATGGCGGCGTTCAAGGCGAGCACGTTGGTCTGTTCGGTAATGTCGGAAATCAGTTCGACGATTTCGCCGATTTCCTGCGAGCTTTCGCCCAGGCGCTTGATGCGCTTGGAGGTTTCCTGGATCTGGATGCGGATCTCGTTCATGCCCTTGATCGAGTCCTGCACCGCCTGCGTCCCCTTCTCGGCGGCGTGCAGCGACTGGTTCGCCACCTGCGCCGATTGCGTCGCCTCGTTCGACACCTCGCTCATCGAGCGCGCCATGCCCAGGGCCGATTGACCGGCTTCCTGAATTTCACGCGCTTGGCGCTCGGCGGCTTCGAGCAGTTCGGCGGAGGTCTTGCGGGCGATTTCCGTGGAGCCGGTCACGCGGTTGGCGGCGTCGTTGATGCGCCCGACCAGCACGCGCAGTTCCTCGATGGTGTAGTTGATGGAGTCGGCGATGGCGCCGGTAATGTTCTCGCTCACCGTGGCGGTGACGGTGAGGTCGCCGTCGGCCAGATCGCCCAGTTCGTTCATCAGGCGCAGGATGGCGTCCTGGTTCTCGCGGTTGGCGAGTTCGGAAGCCTGCCGCTGCTTTTCCACTTCCAGGGTACGGTTTTCGACGTCGCTGCGGTATACGCGCACCAGAAGAACCAGCACCGCGATGGCGGCGGCGATGAGCAGCAGCATGCCGACGATGAAGGGCAGGCGGTTGCTGAACGTCGTCTGGTAGCCCTGCGCCAGATCGTCGGTGGCTTTGAGCAGGGTTTCGCTGCCGCGGAAGATGCGCGAACCGGCCTGCTTGGACAGCACCAAGGGCTGCATGTTGCCGAGAATGCCGCTGACGGCGGCTTCGTATTCCTTGAAGCCGCTGGACAGCGCATCGATCTTGCTGCGGGCGTCGGCGTCCGTGGCGTTGCGCGACAGCGCCGCCAGCTGGTCGCGGAAATTATTGGTGTCCTTGCCCAGCAGGAAAGCGACTTCCGGGTTGATTTCGCTACCGACCAACAGCGCCGAGGCGTTCTTGGCGATACGCTGGGTCAGCATCACGAGCTGGTTGGCGGTGGCGATGTCGCGGGCCGAAGCGCCGGTTTGCAGTTTCAGGGCGGCGACCTGCTCGGCGAGTTCGAGAATGTCGCCGTTCTTGTCATCCACCAGGGCGACGTTCTTGCCCAGAGCGATCAGGTTTTTCTCCTGGCCGATGACGATGTTGGCGTCCTTGTCGTTCTGCACCCAGAATTTTTCCAGGGCTTCGAGCTGTTCCTGCACGGCGGCGGGGGATTGGGGCACGCTGGTACCGCCGATCTCGCCGCCCAGGCGCAGTTTGTCCATCAGGTCACCGAATGCGGCGCGCGATTCCTTGAGTTGGGTAAAGGCCACCGGGTCACCTTGCAGGGCGAGCGAGGATGCCTTGGCCAGCCGCTGTGAGAGCATGCGCATTTCACCGGCTGCAGCGACATAGGCCGTGGCATGCGTTGCGTTGCGGCTGTCCTGGACGACGAGAATGGCGATGACGACGAGCAGCAAGGCAAAGATCCCGCCGAGTTTCTTCATCTGCTGCGCCGCAGATTTCTCGTTCGGGGCTGCCGCAGGGCGGGCCTGCGGCATGGGCGTGTCCTCGGTGATGGTGAGGGGGGCTTCGTTGTTGCCTGCCTTTCCCAGTTTGGGAAACTTGAAGCTCAAGGCCATGCTAGTTCTCCTTGCCAGCCCGCTGCGGGCCGAATTGCCAGATTTTTAAATACCGATGTTCATGAAAGTGCGGTCGGCCAGCAGTTCGCGCACGGCCAGTTTGCGCCACAGACGGTCGTCGCTGTCCGAGAAACGCTGTTTTCCCCAGTCAGGGAAATTTTCGTCGTCTGCCTGCGGGGCAAAATTTTCCGGTTTTTTCAGGCCCAGCATGCGCGGCACCAGCAGGGCGGCGTTCGAGCCGTGGCGCGCGCCGATCAGCAGGAGGCGCGCGTTGGCGTTGTGCGGGGTCGGTTGCGTACCGAGGAAGGCGCTGAAGTCGGTGACGGCGAACAGGTTGCCGCGCACGTTGGCCATGCCGGCAAACCATGGGTGCACCAGGGGCACCGGGGCGATTTGCGGGGCCAGGATGATTTCGCCGCTGTCGGCCAGATCGATCAGCCAGCCTTCCCCGCCGATTTCGATCCCCAGCCAGGATGTGCCGGCCTGACCCTGAGCGGCATCGCTCAGACGCCCGGCCAGGTAGGCCTGGAAGTCGCGCAGACTGTTTTTGCGGGCCATGTCTTAAGGCAGGGCGGCGATGCGTTGCAGGAGTTCCTGACCGTTGAGCGGCTTGACCAGGTAATCGATCGCGCCCTGGCGCAAGCCCCAGATCTTGTCCGTTTCCTGCCCCTTGGAGGTGCACACGATGATGGGAATGTGCTTGGTTTCCTCGTCCCGGGACAGGGTGCGGGTGGCTTGGTAGCCGTTGAGGCCGGGCATGACGACATCCATCAGAATCAGGTCGGGTTTGGTGGCCTTGGCTTTGGCGATGCCTTCCTCGCCGTTTTCTGCCGTGGTGACGAGATAGCCCGCCTTGGTGAGCAGATCGACGGAAAAGAAGCGTTCGGTGGGTGAATCGTCAACGACGAGAATGTTCTTGACGGGCATGGGAGCTTCCTGGTGACTGATTACGACGAAATTACGAAGAAACGGATTCAGGCGGCGCGGCCAGGGCAAAGGTGGCCACGGTTTGCAGCAGACTGTCTTTGGTAAAGGGTTTGGTCAGGTATTGATCGGAGCCGACCATGCGACCGCGCGCGCGGTCGAACAGGCCGTCCTTGGAAGACAGCATGATGACGGGCGTGGTTTTGAAACGCGAGTTTTTCTTGATGAGGGCGCAGGTCTGGTAACCGTCCAGGCGCGGCATCATGATGTCGCAGAAGATGACGGCAGGCTGATGATCGGCAATCTTGGCCAGGGCATCGAAACCGTCTTCGGCCAGGATCACCTGGCAGCCTGCCTGCACGAGAAAGATTTCGGCGCTGCGGCGGATCGTGTTGCTATCGTCGATCACCATCACCCGCACGCCTTGTAACTGCGACAAATCTGACAATTCACTGCCTCCCCGAGTGTTTTCCGACACACTTTTTCCATTACAGTGGGTTGGCATCTTACTACGGAACCCGGGGGCTGCGGCAAGTCCGGATTCATGGGACATAAGACCCATGGGTTGCGAGGCCCCGGTCTGGGGGCGTCTCATTTTGGCCAGTAAGGTGAATCGGCTAGAATCAGAGCCCTGAAATTTCTGCGCTGCCGCGAGGCCGCATTCCGTCGATGTCCACTCCCTCCCCGGTTTTCCCCCAGGTGCTCGTGTTTGCGGCCAGTGATCCGACCAGCGGTGCCGGTATTCAGGCCGATATCCTCGCCCTGGCGAGTCTGGGCTGCCATCCGCTGACGGCGGTAACGGCGCTGACCGTACAGGATACGAGCGGCGTGCGCGCGGTGTCGGCGACGCCGGCCGATCTGCTCGAAGAGCAGGCGCGCACCGTGCTCGAGGACATGCCGGTGGCGGCCTTCAAGCTGGGGCTGCTGGGCAGCCTGGAAAACGTGCAGCGCGTGGCGGAAATCGTGGCCGATTACCCGGACATTCCGCTGGTGTTCGACCCGGTGCTGGCTTCCGGGCGCGGCGACGCGCTGGCCGATGAGGAAATCATCGACGCCATGCGCGAGATGCTGCTGCCGCAAACCACCATCGTCACGCCCAATGCGCCGGAAGCGCGCCGTCTGGCCGAGCATGACGGTGATGCGCAGGAGCCCGATCTCGATACCTGCGCCCGGCGGCTGATCGAAGCAGGCTCCGAATATGTGCTGATTACCGGCACGCACGAGAACACGCCGCAAGTCGTCATCAACACCCTGCACGGCGCCGTGGGCGCGCTGCAGCGTGGCCGCTGGGAGCGTTTGCCCGGCAGCTACCACGGTTCCGGCTGCACCCTGGCTGCGGCCATTGCCGGTTGCCTGGCGGGGGGCGCGGGGATCGAGGAAGCGGTGCGCGACGCGCAGGAATACACCTGGAAGACGCTGCGCCATGGCTTTCGCGGCGGCATGGGGCAATTCATTCCCGATCGCCTGTTCTGGGCGCGGGAAACGCAGGAAGCGGCCGGGGCAGAGAACGGTCATGTCTGAATTGCGCGGTCTTTACGCCATTACGCCGGAGGGGCTGGCACGGGTGGATTTGCTGGCGCAGGCCGAGGCTGCGCTGCAAGGCGGTTGCCGCTGCCTGCAACTGCGCGACAAGACGCTGCCGCCGACAGAACTTCTGGCGCGGGCGCATGCCCTGCGCGCCCTGACCCGCCGCTATGGCGCGCGTCTCATCATCAACGACGATCTGGCGCTGGCATCGCTGGTCGATGCCGACGGCGTGCATCTGGGCAAGGGTGACGGCAACTGGCGGCTGGCGCGGGCGATTCTCGGCCCGCAACGCCTCCTGGGCGTTTCCTGCTATGCCGATCTGGATCGCGCCAGGGAGGCGGTGGCGGCGGGGGCGGATTACGTGGCCTTCGGCGCGGCGTTTGCGTCCACGACCAAGCCGCAGGCGGCGCGTCTGCCGGCGAATTTCATCGCCCGGGCAAGCGCCGCCCTGCCAGTGCCGTTGTGCGCCATTGGCGGCATCACCCTCGCCAACGCCCCGACGCTGCTGGCCGAGGGAGCGGACATGCTCGCCGTCATCAACGATCTTTTTGCGGCCCCGGACATCGCCGGTCGCGCCGCTGCCTACCAGCAACTTTTTACGAAAGCCAAGTCATGACTGCCATTTCGCGTAATGAAACCCTCTTTGCCCGCGCCCAGAAACACATTCCCGGCGGCGTCAATTCGCCGGTGCGCGCCTTCCGCTCGGTCGGCGGCACGCCCTTGTTCTTCCAGAAAGGCGTGGGCAGCCAGGTGCAGGATGCGGACGGCAGGTGGTACACCGATTACGTCGGTTCGTGGGGGCCGATGATTCTCGGCCACGCGCATCCAGAAGTGATCGAGGCGGTGCAGAAAACCGTGGTCGATGGCCTTTCCTTCGGCGCGCCGACCGAGCGCGAGGTCGATATTGCCGACCTCCTGTGCGAACTGGTGCCGTCGCTCGACATGGTGCGTCTGGTGTCCTCCGGCACCGAGGCGACCATGAGCGCCATCCGGCTGGCGCGCGGCTTTACGGGCCGCGATCTCTTGGTGAAATTCGAGGGCTGCTACCACGGCCACGCCGATCACCTCTTGGTGAAGGCCGGCTCCGGCCTGCTGACTTTCGGCAACCCTTCTTCCGGCGGCGTGCCGGCGGGTATCGCGGAAACGACCATAGTACTCACCTACAATGACCCGCAGGGCTTGGCCGATGCCTTCAAGGCGCACGGCGACAAGATCGCGGCGGTGATCCTGGAGCCGGTGGTCGGCAACATGAATCTGATCGTGCCGACGCCGGAGTTTCTCAAGGCGTTGCGTGAACTGACCGCGCAATACGGGGCCGTGTTGATTTTCGACGAAGTGATGACGGGCTTTCGCGTCGGTTTGCAGAGCGCGCAGGGCTTGTTTGGCATCGCGCCCGATCTGTCCACCTTCGGCAAGGTGGTCGGCGGCGGCATGCCCTTGGGTGCCTTTGGCGGTCGGCGCGAGATCATGGAAAAAATCGCGCCGCTGGGGCCGGTGTATCAGGCGGGCACTTTGTCCGGCAATCCGGTGGCGACGGCAGCGGGTCTGGCGACGCTGAAACTGATCCAGGCGCCGGGTTTCTACGCGGCGCTGACCGCGAAAACCAGGGCGCTGTGCGAGGGTCTGGCGGCAGCGGCGAAAAAACACGGCGTCGCCTTCGCCGCGCAGAACGTCGGCGGCATGTTCGGTCTCTATTTCGCCGAGCGTTGCCCAGGCAGCTACGACGAAGTGCTGGCCTGCGACAAGGAGGCGTTCAATCGTTTCTTCCACGCCATGATTGCGGCGGGTCACTACTTTGCGCCTTCGGCCTTCGAGGCGGGTTTCGTTTCCGCTGCCCACAGCGATGCCGACATTGCCGCGACCGTTGCGGCAGCGGACGCCTATTTTGCAGGCTTGAAATGAGCGCCGGACTGGCCTGGCTGATTCTCTTTCTCGCCGGTCTGTGCGAGATCGGTTGGGCCGTCGGGTTGAAATACACCGAAGGGTTTTCGCGCCTGGGGCCGAGTGTGGCGACGCTGCTGGCGATGGTGGTCAGCGTCGTTCTCCTCGGCTGGTCGCTGAAGGTGTTGCCCCTGGGGACGGCTTATGCCGTGTGGACAGGGATCGGTGCCGTCGGCACCGCGATCTGCGGCATGATCCTGTTCGGCGAGTCGCGCGAAGCGCTGCGCCTGGCCAGCATTGCGCTGATCGTCGCCGGCATCGTCGGACTCAAGCTGCTGACGCCCGCTAGTCAGTGACAGGTACCACCGTTGCGTCTTTGGTCACTGCACCCCAAATATCTCGATCCACAAGGCCTTGTCGCCCTGTGGCGCGAATCTTTGCTCGCCAAGGCAGTGCTTCGCGGAGAGACTCGCGGCTACACAAATCATCCGCAACTGGAACGGTTCAAAGTACACCAGCAGCCTCGGTTCGCAATCAATTCCTATCTCGCAGCCGTTCACGCCGAAGCATCGGAGCGCGGCTACAACTTTGATGCATCGAAGATTGGGCCGGTTTGCCCAGTACAGCCCGTCTCTGTCAATGACGGACAACTTTTGTTTGAGTGGCACCACTTGCAGCACAAGTTGGCCAATCGCAGCCCAGCCGTTCTTGCCCGCTGGGGTGATCTAGCCCTCCCGGCTTGCCATCCATTGTTCCGCATGCAATCGGGGCCGGTGGCATCGTGGGAGCGCGCGTTGGGTGGTGCCTGACAGCAATTCATTCAAGCCGATGCTGCTTAATTCAGACTATAGCCACTGATTACATCAGGAACAGCGTTGCCAGACCGAGGAAGATGAAGAAACCGCCGGAGTCGGTCAGCGCCGTAATCATCACCGAGCCGCCGATGGCCGGGTCGGCGCCGAAGCGCTGCCGCAGGAGCGGAATGCCGACGCCGGCGAAGGCTGCGAGCAGGAGGTTCAGGGTCATGGCGGCGGTCATCACCGCGCCGAGCATGGCGCTGCCGTACATCCACCAGGCGGCGAAGCCGAGCATGCCGCCCCAGATCAGGCCGTTCACCGTGGCGACGCCCAGCTCCTTCCTGAGCAGGCGGCGCATGGCGTCGGGCTGCACCTGACCCATGGCCAGCGCGCGCACGATCATGGTGATGGTCTGGTTGCCCGAGTTGCCGCCGATGCCGGCGACGATGGGCATCAGGGTGGCGAGCGCCACCAGCTTCTCGATGGAATCCTCGAACAGCCCGATGACGCGCGAGGCGATGAAGGCGGTGACGAGATTGACGGCTAGCCACGCCCAGCGGTTCTTCACCGAGTCCCAGACCGAGGCGAAGATGTCCTCCTCCTCGGCCAGACCGGCATTCGCCAACTGCTCGTTCTCCGCTTCCTCGCGGATGAAGTCCACCACGTCGTTCACCGTCACCCGCCCGAGCAGCCGCCCCTCGGCGTCGGTGACCGGCACGGACACCAGATCGTAACGCTCGAACGCCTTGGCGGCGTCCTCCGCGTCGTCTTCCGGCTCGAAATCGACGTATTCAGTCAACATCAGGGAGCCGACCTCGGCTTCCGGGTCGTTGATGAGGAGCACGTTGATGGGCAGCACGCCCTTCAGGTGCTCGTCGCGGTCGATCACGAACAACTGGTCGGTGTGGTCGGGCAACTCGTCGAAGCGGCGCAGGTAGCGCAGCACCACTTCCAGTGTCACGTCCTCGCGCACCGTCACCATGTCGAAGTCCATGATCGAGCCGACCGAATCCTCCGGATAGGACATGGCGGCGCGCAGATGCTCGCGTTCCTCGGCGGGCAGGCTGCGGAACACGTCGTCCACGACCTCCTGCGGCAGATCGGGCACGAGGTCGGCGAGTTCGTCGGTGTCGAGCGTCTCGGCGGCGGCGACCAGTTCGCTCGGCGCCATCGCCTCGATCAGGCTTTCGCGCACCGCGTCGGAAACTTCGAGCAGAATCTCGCCGCTGTATTCCGGCTTGACCAGCGTCCAGGTCAGCAGGCGCTCGTCCTGCGGCAAGGCTTCCAGCAGATAGGCGATGTCCGCCGGGTGCATCGGCTCCAGCTTGTGCTGGAGTTCGTGCAGGTGCTGCTTGTGCACCAGATCCTCGACGAGTTCGTGGCGCGGCCCCTCCTGACGATGCACGAGATCCTCGACCACCTTGTGGCGGGCGAGCAGGGTCTGCACCTCGGTCAGGCGCTCCTGCAATTCGTCGGCATCGGAGAGTTGGTTTTCTTCGCTCATGGTGCAGCGCCGCAAAAGACCGTGCATTCTACCATCGGCGGGGGGGGGGCGGTTTTGGCGTTTCGCCCTGCTGGAGTGGGGCA
>OGQD01000195.1_pt1 | contig 50499 bp, 46 predicted proteins | sample 1553091 | NCBI WGS metagenome assembly OGQD01 (sample SAMEA2580290, study PRJEB22360) | human gut metagenome | biome: human gut; feature: human-associated habitat; material: faeces | place: Denmark | collected 2008/2010
TATATAATCTCTCAGTAAAAGAAAAACATTTACCCATTACCAATCAACTAAAAACTATCGCCTATCAACTATACATTATCAACTATAATAACTCAATTGGCCGCATTAAAAAAATTGTAAATTAGCCACATACAAACCAAACCGTTAGCAGTTATTTTTAACAAAATACATATTCAAAAAATATTCGTAAGACAGAATAAAGAAACTGTTCATAACATAATATAAGTAAAATAACTGACAGTGAACCGTTTGTGTAAAATTCAACTGCAGGATTCTATTAAAAAAGAACGAATGAAACCAACCTTTAGATGTGGGACAAGAAAAGCGATTGATGAGTTATCAGAAGAACTAAATATTCCGCATAATTCTTCTATGCAGGACTGGTCTTATACAGAAGGAAATCCTGATGACATTGAAAAGTACATTTCACATTACTACCTGACAACAGATGACGACAAGAAATTTGTTTTAATGGAAATTATAATTCAGGCAACAGAAGACCAAAATACTGAGGAACTTTTTATAAAGTATTGCGAAACAATTAAACCAATTTTAGAAGCCAACTTCAAGCTTCACGAATTTACTATTCATTACTGGGCTTGCTTTGACAATGAAAATATTGATGACTGTTGGAAAATCGCAACTCTAATGCGACAATTATGGACAGACAAATCCAAACTAAAATTACTTTTTGTTTGCACGGTAAACAGAATGAGAAGTGCGACTGCTCACAAAATATATGAAGACGATAAACGTTTTGAAGTAAAATCAGCAGGCACAGATAAATCAGCAAATACTGTAATTTCCAATGAAATATTAAGTTGGGCAGACAGTATTATTGTTATGGAAAAACATCATAGAAATTTCATAAGACAAAAGTTTCCCGAAATTTATAAAAATAAAAAAATTGTATGCTTATACATTCCGGACGACTATGATTATATGCAGGCAGAACTAATTGACATACTAAAGAATAAAGTGGAAGATGTTTACAGACGAAGACTTATTTGACACCAAATTTACAGTCTGAAATACACCATTTGCCAGATACCGAACTGTTACAAGATTAATACTACATACACAATGAGAAATATACTGACATTTTTATTCGGGCTTTTTACTGCTTTGTCCACATATGGGCAAGATAAAAAATGTTGTACTACATATGTTTACGAAGGTTATATTTTGACAGACCAAAACAAGAAACTCGAAATAAACCTAAATTTTTTAGTTCTTCTTGACTCTACAATGGTCGGTTCATATTATTACGATGCAAACCGGGGTTCTTTGAAATTGACTGGAAAACTAAACCCCGACTTTACTTTCTATTTGACAGAGCGTGACATAACAGACAACATTACTGGCTTCTTTGAAGGAAAGCTAAATACGAACTACAAATTAGCATCAGGAAAATGGACAAACGGAAAAAAAGAAAAAGTATTTGATTTTGAAATTAAGCAAGTAATTGGAAAATCTTATTGGGATTACATAAAGAAAAATCGAGCCTTATATGAATACAAAAAATTAAAAAGAGCAATCCGACATAAGCATAAAGTGCTTAGTATTGACGTTGCGAGGCAAGGACTTGACAAATTGCCAAATAAGCTATCTCAGCTTGACAAAATTGTTTCAATAAATCTATTAGGAAATCAATTTGAAACTTTCCCGACAGTTTTAAGCAGGCTAACAACTCTTGACGAAATATCATTAAGTTCAAATCAATTAACTAATGTTGGTCCGGAAATCGGGCAATTGAAAAACTTGCGAATACTTATAATGAACAATAATCAACTAAAAGAACTTCCAAGAGAAATCGGAAATTTGACAAACCTCTTATATTTAGAAATCGGAAACAATGAATTGACAAACTTACCCGAAGAAATTAAGTATTTAACAAACTTACAAGAGCTTCACATAGAACGAAATAATTTAAGTGAAACGGAAAGGCAGAGAATTAAAAAACTATTGCCGAAATGTATAATTCACTTTTGATAAAAGAAGTCCGACAAACAGTTATTGCCAAAACGCTAATTGTGATATTAAAATATCAAACAACCATGAGTAAACTACAACTGATAGCAGAAACAATTTCGGAAGTTTTATATGACAATTTTAAAATAAGGCCGGACTACATTTTTGAGGAAAAGCTTAAATGGTTGACAACACATCCACAGAAAGAACTTTTTCAAAATAGCTGGCAAATAATTAAAGAAAAGTATCAATCTGTTACTGACAATAAATTTGATTTAGATGTGCTTGAAAAAGATGACCTATATCGTTTGAAAAATGAAAATCAATATGTTGATATTTGGTTTTCCAAACCATATAATTTCATAGTAGAGTTTGACGAAAAACAACACTTCAATCAGTATCGATTAGCAACACTGACCGACTATAATTCTGAATGGATAATCGGGGATTTAAATATTTACATGGAAAACTGCAGAAAGAAAACATTAAAACCAGGAATATCAGGTTTTCAAAAAATAAAGGAGAATTTATTGTTTCCGCATTTTTATCCCGATTCTGAAAAACAAGATAATAGAATCAGACAAAGAGCATTTCGGGACTTTCTAAAAGACTATTTGCCAATCCAATTTGATTTAAATCCAACATTGAGGATTCCTTATACTGTAACCAACAAAAAAAATAAAGACTTCAACCATTCCGACCTTGAAAAACTAAAACTTTATTTAATTGAAACAAAACTTTGTGAACGACTAAAAATTGAAAAACACCATAGCTAATAAGGGATTTATGTCTGGCGGGCTGAAATCCAAATCAACAGCAGTTTTCAATTAACTGTAATATTTTTTACTTCTATTCCCACCCAAACGAAAAGCCCTAAAACTTTTGTGTCAATTTATGAGAACCCTTAATAATAATTCACAGTAATTATAATAATTTGAAAGAATTTGTATCTTTAGCATATTATCTCCTAAATACCATAAAAAATGCTTCATTATATAGATAATTTAAAAGACGATCGAGTAAATTGTTACTCTGTATTACTAACTTCAACAATAAAAGATTACTTAGAATTTATTGAAAAAGTTTACCAAAAGAAAGGTGGTATTGAAGGTCAACGCTCGGCACTCAAAACAAAATCAGCTCAACGCATTCGCAAGCGTTTGATTGATGATTTAAATAGGGGAACTGTAATTCCCCCGATCGTTTTAGGCGTAAAATTGGAAAATACGGCATTCGAAGAATTTGAAAAGGACATTCCAAATAATTCTCCAAAACTGCTTGATACAATTGACACGGAAGAACAAGTTAGTATTATCGACGGGATGCAGAGAACAACTGCATTAAGAGAAGCAATACTAATTAAGGGATTTGATAGTAATAAACTTATTCGATTAGAATTGTGGATTGCAAAATCAACAAATAGTCTAATTTACAGAATGCTTGTATTAAATTCTGGTCAAATTCCATGGAATATTAGACGTCAACTAGAGGTTGTTTTCAAACAACTAAAGAAAGAATTAGAAACTAATGTTCAAGGATTAGAATTATTTGAAACAGATGAACAAATTAGTAGAAAAAAAGCAGGTCAATTTCAATCAAGTCAATTTATAGAACTATTCATGCTTTTTGGGACTAAAAGAACTAGCATTGATATTCAAGAAGAACTAGCCGAAGAATTTGCTAGATTAGATATCATTGAAACAAGTGGAAACGATTATTTCATTGACATTTTTTTTGGAGTATCACAACTTCTAGTAAATCTCGACAATGCATTTTCAAATTTAACAGAAAATACTTCTGATATTGAATTATCAAAATTTAAAACAGGAAAACACATTTTTTCCAGCCAGCCTGCTAGAGCTGGATTTATTGTTGCTGCTGCACAGGAAATTTTCGGCTTACCAGGTGTCGAACTACCTAAAGAAAAGCAAAATGAAAAATATCAAAAGTTGAAAAAAGGAATTGACAAATTCTATGAGCTTCTGGTTTCTAAAAAGAATAATCAAAAGGAATTATTTGAAATAATTGATTTGCCTACTTTGGACGAACAAACAAATTTAAAAACTTCAAAAGTCGGTGAATTTGAAAGAAACTTTTTTCTTAAATCATTCAAAACGTTATTTGATTTAGCTAAAGATGATTCTTTGCAAAGCTTAACACCTTGTTGGCGATCTTCACACTAATAATGAGCCGAAACATAAATAATGCAATTGAAATTGTGTTTGACATTATCAAATTAAACTTTGACTTGTCATCAACATCAGTATTGCCTGAAGATTTCTATAATAAACGCTACGTAAATGGAAATGCTAATGATGCTAGGTGGTTGTCACACTCAAAAATTATTAAGCATGTTGCATTTAACCAAGCAATCAAATTTGCCGTCCTAGAATTTAATGCCGAATTTTATTTTATAACTATTGGATTAGACGACCCTGATTATCTACCAACCGGGATAATAGAAGAAAAAATTAATGCGGGACTGTTAACATTAATAGTTAGCGAATTCGAACTTCCAATAAAAAATAGTATTTCTAACCTCTATTTAGTGGAAAATATACTTTCACAGAGTGTAATCGACCCGTTTTACAAAGGTCATGATAAAGCCGATTTAGAAAAGATATTTCCTAATATTTATGCTATGAAAATAACCACTGGTTTTGGTGGTGATCCAAAAAATATTTATCAATTAATTGCCTTTTTAATTACTCTCAACAGCAAATTTATTTTCTTACCATTTACAAATAAAACGCTTGATAAAATTCATGAATTAGTTGCATGTAACTCAACAATTTTAAGTTATGAATCAATAACTCAAGCTCTATTTTCTTCTCATTTTAAATTTGCTTTTTTAGACTTATACCGATGTATTGAATTATTATATCAATTAATTCATTTAGATGAAGCATATACAAAATTGTCTTTATCAATTGATAAAACAGATTTTTTAATTGCCATCGAAAATGATTTGGGTTGGCGACCTAAAGAAAGATCTTCTCTAATTAAAATATTCAACTACACTCCAAATCCGTTTAAATTAGATCTAAATAAAGCGATAAAAGATTCTGTTCCTGGAATTAGCAATTATGGTAACTGGTTATATGATTTGCGTTGCAATATTGTACATTTAAAATCAATACAGAAAAAATTTGAATTAAAAGATAAAGACTGGGAAAAGATAATATATGGAATCTCACATATGTTATGTTATTGGTATAATAAATATCCTGATTTTAATTAAAACTTCATTGGAAGTGGTTTTGCACCATTGCGAGTTTTGTAATAAATTCATGTTCTGTTTTTTAGTAATGACTATTTATCTTAATAGAAAGTTGTAATCTCACAGCATATAATAAACGTTAAGCTAAAACCTTTATGATATATTTTAAAATTTCCACACACAACAAAATGAAGCCAGAAAAGAGATATGAAATATTAAATTCATTGCCTGCAAACGGACCAATGTATGTGTCGGTGACAGACAACGGAGAACCTTTCTATTCAGAAGGATTTCCTGTTCGTTTTTACAAGGCAGACGGAACGGAATGGCTGGCAAACTTTCAACCGGGTTGGACAGACCTGAAACAAGTAATAGAATTTGAGGCTATTCAAGACTTATTGGTTATAGCTTGTGGAACTTGCTATCTGATGAATCCGGAAGATACAAAACCTATTGAAGTATTTGGAGTTGATTATACAGCCATTTTTCAAGCAAGCAAAGGAAGACTTCTCTTAAAAGACCAGACCCAACTGACAATCATTGAGCCTGACGGAACACATTGGAATACTGAAAGAATTTCGTGGGACGGATTAGCTGAAATTAGAGTTGAAAATAATTTGGTATCCGGACTTGCATACGATCCTATGCACGATACTGACGAATGGGTTGCATTTAAGTATGACCTTGATACAAAAACTTTGACAGGAGGAAGCTATCATTCATTTGAGAACAAAAAGCTTTGGTAAAAGTATGGTAACCCAAAAAACGACTGCATATTAATTTGTGATTTTAGATTTTGGATTTTTGATTTTTGATTTTAGCCACAGATTTTAATGATTACACAGATTTAAGGTATTTATATAATCTCTCTGTAAAAGAAAAACATTTACCCATTACCAATCAACTAAAAACTATCCACTATACTCTATCAACTATCCACTATCCCCTATTTTATTGACTTACATCAAACTTTATCATACAAAAGTGTTTCAACTTTGCACCATAAATTTTTAAACATTTCAAAAAATGAAAAAGAAACATTTTAAGTATATCAATACTTTATTTGTAGTTATTCCAATGACACTTATCATGGCCTTTGTAGGACTGATACGAAATTATGGTTTTGGCGAGGATTGGTTTTTGAAGTTCCTGAAAGCATGGAGCGTCATGTTGCCGGTTGCCTATGCTTCTGCTTTTCTAATCATTCCACAGGCGCGAAAATTTGCAGAAAGAGTGACAACAAAGAACTAAAACAAAAGGCAACTAATGCCTAACTTTGCCTATTATGTTACAGTTGCAATGCAAGAACAGTTTAGCCGTTACATACAGGAAATAATAACTATTTCCGACACAGAACTCAAAACCGTCATGGCTTATTTCAAGACCCTGAAAGTGAAAAAAAATGAGTTCCTTGTCAACCAGGGAGAATCCAGCCAGCGGACATTTTTTGTCGGCAAAGGCTGTTTGCGCATATTCTTTCTTACTGAAGACGGACAGGAAGCCACACGGTATTTTGCTTTTGAAAACCAGTTTGCGACAGCGCTCACCAGTTTTATTACAGAAAATCCTTCTGCAGAATTCATTCAGGCTGTAGAAGCTACCGAACTGTTGTACATCAGCCACGATGATTTTTACCATTTGCTGGAAATCATTCCCGAATGGGAAAAATTCTACCGGAGCTATCTGGAAAAAGCCTATGTGAACAATACCAACAGGCTGATGTCTTTTATTACTATGGATGCCACAGAACGCTACAGACAGTTGCTTAACCAAGACCCGATAATAGTAAAGCGGCTACCCAACAAAATGGTTGCTTCATACCTCAATATTTCGCAGGAAACCTTGAGCCGACTGAAATCAAAAGTGTAACTACCAAACACTACTCTGGATTGATTTTAGATTTGGGATTTTTGATTTTAGATTTCTATATCTAATCTCTAATTTCTACCATCTGCAATCTGCTATCTGCAATCTGCCTTCTGCAACCCGATTTCTGATTTATAAAGTCCATTTAAGCCTCTTTTTTCTCATCCCGCAATGCATCAATACTATAAGGCCCGGCACCAAAATAGGCTAACATAAGTGCCGCTCCAATAATCGACATATTTTTCATAAATGTCATCAAAACCAGCTGGTGCAGCATCGGGTCACTGACAGTCCAGAAATCGTGCATGATAAAAGTAACCGGAACCAAAAAGATAATAATCAGCCAGGCACCCCATTTGGCCATAAAACCAAATAAAATACTAAGTCCTGCCGCCATTTCCAGTACGCCAACAAGTGGAATCAGTATATACGACAGCGGAATTCCTTTGGCAGCTGCCTCATACACAAACGTATCTGAAAATTTAGCAACAGAAGAATACATAAAGATAATGCTGAAAAGAAACCTGCCAATTAAAGGGATATATTTCATGATATTTAAAATTTAATGAACTGTAAATAGCTGTATTAAATTTACGGCTAAGTCAACAATAACACTTCGTGCCATTCCGTCCGAAATTGGTCTGAAACCCGCCTTTTTTCCTACAACAGTCTAATACTGAGTTGACCGCAAAAAAGAACTCTCGCATAAAATGACTAACTTTACGACACTAAAGACGATTGATTTGGAAAAAACTGGCATCCGAAAGCTCTCAATCAGCGATATTCTGGAAATATTGGGTGATGTCCCGCAATCTGAAGGGCTCCATGTTTATATGGGAAAAGGTGCCATTACAACCATTCCGTTTCCTTATCCGTATCGCTCTGATAATTTTTCGGTGATGCTCATCCTTTCCGGAACGATGAAACTCCAACTGGACCTTATCTCCCATACTGCCAATCCAAATGATCTGATTATTATTTCGCCAAGAACCATCAACCATATTCTTGAAATTGGTGGGAATCTTGAACTGATTGCCGTTAGCTTTACGTTAGATTTTGCCCGGCAATCCAATCGGAATAAAAATGAAATCGATGCCTTTGAGTTCTTTGCTTCAAAAGCCATCCCTAAGCTTACCTTTAGTGAGGAGGAATGCCGGAATTTTATTTTCCTGGCCCGTTTACTTATGCAGGAAAACATTGAAAAGAATCATGAACCCTATAGCGATGAAGTGCTTCACCATACCTTTAGCCTGCTCATGTATATAGTAGCTTCGCGCTATAAAAAAGAAAACTCCGGACTAAAACCGGAACTGTCCCGTCAGGAAGAACTCACCTTAAAATTTCTCAAATTGCTTGACACCCATTTCAAACAGCAGCGCAGCGTGCAGTTCTATGCCGATTCGCTCTGTGTTACAAGCGGACATCTTACCAAAATTCTAAAAGAAGTTTCCGGAAAAACAGCCGGAGAACTGATAGAAGAAGCCCTCCTTTTGGAAGCGCGCATACTGCTGTCTGACCCTATGCTGACCATTGCCCAAATTGCAGACGAACTCCGGTTTAGCGACCAGTCTTCCTTTGGAAAATCTTTTAAGAAAAACATAGGGCTTTCACCCACAGAATACCGTAGAAAAAACAGCCGGTAGAGGCTTTACAACTTTACAACTTTACAACTTTACAACTTTACAACTTTACAACTTTACAACTTTGCAACTTTACGACTTTACGACTTTACGACTTTGCGACTTTACAACTTTATATAAAAGTTATTCGCCCCTTTTGTCATTTGGTACAAACTTCCTGACAGTGATTAAATATTTATATCTTTGAAATCCTTATTATTATCAAAAAACTGCCATGCGCTACAACCGGCTGCTTCTATTTTTGCTTTTATTTTTGCTATGCTTAAACGGCATGGCGCAGCCTTCTTCACAAAATACATTAATCCAGAAAGGTTGGGATGCGCTTGTAAAAGACCATGACGACGAAGCTTTCCGGTATTTTTTCCTATCCTATGAAAAAGCAAAAAAAGACAGGAATGAAACAGATATGGCAGAATCACTGCTCTATCTCGGCATCTGCTCTTTTGGTTCCAGCTATGAAAAAGGACTTGACTACGCTTTCCAGTCGCTCAATATTTACAACCGGTTGGAAAAAACCAATCCCGATGTGGGACAAATTGGCCGCAGCAAATGCCTGCAGCTTATCAGCACCATTTATTCACGACAGAAAAAATATGCACAGGCCAAACCCATCAGCCGCGAAGTAATCAGCATTCTCGAAAGCCGTGAAGACAAAAGCGGTACTCTGGGTCTTGCCTATTCCAGTCTGGGCTCTTTATACGAACAGCAACAGCTCAAAGATTCAGCCTATTATTTTTACAAGCTGGCCTTAAAAGACTTTGAAAAATCAGGCAATCAGGCCTATCTGCCAAATGCCTACATCAACATAGGCGAAAGCGAAATGGGACGCCACAACGACCAAAATGGCCTGGACTACTTTCAAAAAGCACTGGAGATAGCGAATACCACAGAGAATAAACAGGCTCAGGCTTCAGCACTTCTGGCCATTGGCAGATGGCACCTGAATCACAAACACAAAACAGAAGCTTTGTTTTATTTCCAAAAGGCGCATGTGATATCGGAGGCACTTTCCGACAAGCTTTTTGAAATCATGACCGTCGAAGCACTCATCGAGCTAAACGAAAAGGAAAAAAATTACTTCGAAATGTCCAGGCTTCAAAAACGCCTTATTTTCCTGAAAGACCAACTCCATTCCTTAGAAAGGGAAAAAATAGTCAAGAGCCTTGAAATGCAATTTGAAGTGGCTGAAAAAAACAGAAAACTTGCCCTGGTTTCAAAGGAAAAAGAAGTGGCAAGGCTTACCAATTATTTGTTGGCCATTTGCATTATTGTACTCCTGACAGCATTAGTAACAGGATATTTATACCTTAAAAGCAGAAACAAGCGCGACAGGAATCTGCTCAAAACCAAAGAAGCTCTTCTGGAAGCCAAAGAAAAACAGCGCGAACTGGAAGAGATACGTTTCCAGAACGACCTGGACCATAAAGAAAGCCAATTGAGCGCCATCACCCTACAGATGCTGCAAAAGAACGAATTGTTAAGCGATATCAAATCGGCTATAGAACAGCAGCCTCAATCCGAACAGCAACTCATCAAGATGGTCAACCGCCATTTTGAGCAAAACAACAATTGGGATGATTTCAACCTCTATTTTGAAAGCATCAATAAAAACTTCTACACACGCCTCAAACAGCTGTATCCGGAAATCAGCGCCAACGATTTAAAAATATGTGCGCTTATCAAGCTGAATCTTTCCATAAAGGAAATGGCTTCCATACTAAATATTTCTCCGGACAGTGTCAAAACTGCCCGTTACCGACTGCGTAAAAAATTACAGCTTGCGGCAGACGAAAACCTTACCAACTTTATACTTTCGGTCTAAAACAAGACTCTTGTCTACTAACTTTCTACCGCATTATACGGGCTTGTCTACCTTTTGTCTACCTGATTTTTTCGGGGCTTACCAACGTATCCACTAATTTTGGATAAAAGTTTTTAGTTGTTTAAGAAACTCCCGGGAATAGATTCCGTGTTTCCAAAAATCTTCTTCCGGGAACTTAAAAAAACAAAAAATAGCCCAATCATGAACAGAAAAAAATGTATATGGTTTATAGGTATAATCCTGCTGATTATCTGCGGAGCTTATCTCTATAACGGTGTCCTGTATAAAGAAGCCCGTAACATTGCGGAAGAAAAACCGGCATTCCGGCTTTCTTCTTTGCAATTGCTCAGTAACTACAAAGCAAACATGTCCGTATCGGATTCAAGCTACCTGAACAAAACACTTGAAATCAGCGGAAAAGTGACCCAGATTTCCGATTCATTACTAACCCTTGATTCCGGCATATCCTGCAGTTTTGCCAAAAACTTAGCTCCGGATATTCACGGCAAGGAAATAACCCTGAAAGGAAGATGTATTGGTTTTGATGAACTGATGGAAGAAGTAAAACTAGACCAATGCATCCTAATACAGTAATAGTATCCATGAGAAATATAATCTTACAGTTGACCTGTTTGTTATTGCTTGGCGGTTCTGCCTGTGCCCAGGAAGACCTGCTCTCGCAACTGGATTCAACCCAGGTACAGGATACTTATGCCACAGCCGCATTTAAAGGATTGCAGGTCATTACGTTGCAATCGACCAAAATGCCCACTAAGAAAGAATTTTATTTTGTCGTATCACACCGGTTTGGAACCGTAAAAGGTGGTATTTCCGAGTTTTTCGGGTTTGATGATGCCACAACCAAAATTGGTGGTATTTACGGGCTAACAGACTGGCTTTCTGTTAGCGGTTCAAGACATACGCTTTCAAAAGTATATGAAACATCCGTAAAATATAGATTGGCCAGACAAAGTGACCTGTTTCCGTTTGAAATTGTGGGTTATAATACACTGGACATCAACAGCCTGCTAAAAAAGGACGATTACCCCAAAATTGAATTTTCAGACAGGCTGACTTATATCACCCAGCTGATTGTTTCCCGAAAAATATCGGAAAGGCTCTCTCTGGAACTCGTACCGTCATACATACACAAAAACCTGTACAATCCTGAAATAGAAAACGATAACCAATTTGCATTGGGTTATGGCGGCAGGATGAAAATTAGTAAAAGGCTCTCTGTTAATCTGGAATATGCTTATAATTTTAACAAGCCTGATTTTTACAAAAACCCGCTTTCTGTTGGACTTGATGTAGAAACCGGAGGTCATATCTTCCAATTACTTTTTACCAATTCTCAATCGATGACAGAAAGCGGTTATTTAACGAGTGCTACCGGAGATTGGGGCAAAGGCGATTTTTTCTTCGGATTTAATCTATACCGTGTTTTTTAATTGAACAGACATGAAAAAGATATATTTATTATTGGCCCTGATGCTGTTTTTTGCTTGCGATTCCAATACTTATGAAGATTTGGAAAAACCAACTACTGTTGACGGACCGGTCACTTATCAGAATACGGTTAAAGCGATTGTAGACGCCAATTGTATACGATGCCATTCGCCCGGAGGTGTTTCCTCTTTCCGCCCGCTCACAACCTATCAGGAAGTCAAGGATGCAGTGCAGAATACCAACCTGCTGGACAGGATACAAAGACAGAACGGAGAAACAGGACAGATGCCGCAAACCGGAAGAATGCCACAAGATAAAATCAACCTGATTCTGCAATGGAGAGCCGATGGCCTACCGGAAAACTAAACTGAAAAATATGAAAATACTAAAAAACAAATTACCGATACTGCTATTGTTTCTGTTAGGAACCTTTTCTGCCCAGGCGCAGAAATATGTCACCAAAAACGGAAACGTAAAATTTGAAGCTTCCGTTCCTTCATTTGAAGAGGTTGCGGCAGAAAGCAAAAGCACCTCTGCCGTTTTAGAAACTTCTACAGGAGACTTTGCCGCACTGACGCTAATGAAAGGATTTCGTTTTAAAGTAGCCCTGATGGAGGAACATTTTAATGAAAATTATGTGGAATCTGACAAATATCCTAAAGCAACGTTTAAAGGCAAAATAGAAGATTTTGATGCCTCACAGATTACTACCACAGAAAAGACAGTGACCATTACAGGTGACCTTACCCTGCACGGAAAAACCAAAAGGGTATCAAGCACGGCAAAAATCTCAAAATCCGGAACCGGTTTTAAAATAACCGGCAACTTTATCGTAAAGCCGGAAGATTTTGGGATTGAAATTCCAAAGATTGTCAGCAAAAAAGTAGCCGATAAGGTTACTGTAGATTATAATTTCTTACTCAATAAGTAATAAAAATGAAAAAACTTTTAGCATTCCTGTTTCTCGTTACTGTTTCTGCCATTGCGCAAAACAAGGGCCCAAAAGATGTTTTCGATACTGCCCGATATGGCACTGTTGAAGAAATAAAGGCATTGGCCGCCAAAAATCCGGATACAATCAATAAAGTCAATGCGATGGGATTTACACCATTGATTCTTGCCTGTTACAGGGGCAACCTGACCGTGGCAGAATACCTGACCGAAAACGTAAACAATATTAATTACAGCAGTTCCAGCGGTACAGCACTGGCCGCGGTTGCCGTAAAAGGGAATATCAAACTGGCAGAGGCCCTGCTGAAAAAAAAGGCCGACCCGAATATTGCCGATGCTGCCGGAATGACACCGCTGCTTTATGCTATACAATTCAAGAATAAGGAACTTATTGAATTGTTACTGCGTTACAAGGCAGATAAGACACAAAAAGACAAACAGGGCAAGGCGCCTTTTGAATATGCCGTAGATACCAGAAATCAAGAAATCATTAACCTATTTAAAAACTAAGAAAATATGAAAAAAACACTACTCACAGTAACTCTTGGACTTTTAGCGCTTGTGGCGCAAGCCCAGACAAAAACCACCGGAACAGTAAACCTGCTTGCCGGAATGACGGCAAAACTGGACCTGAACAGCACCAACTCTACTGCTACCCTAACGCTAACCGGACCATCAGACCGCTGGTTTGCGCTGCAATTCGGTTCATTTAGTAACGGACAAGGAATGGAAGCCGGACAAGATGTGGTATACTATAACGGAACCACGTTGATAGATGCCGTACATAATGGTATTGGTACGCCACCAACTGCTGACACGAATAATTGGACAGTAACGTCAAACACGGTTGCTTCCGGAACCAGAACTATAGTAGCTACGAGAGCTTTTGACACGGCCAGTTCTAGCGATTATACTTTTGTATATGCTAATACTTCTATTGATTTTGCTTTTTCAAGAATGAGCTCTGCCAGTTTTTCTTTAGCATATCACGGAGCCAACAGAGGCTACCAGATTGATGTTCCTTTGGCTCCTGCTTTGGGTGTTGACGATATAGAAGCTGCAAAAAAGTTTGCTATTTATCCGAATCCTTCCAGCAGTCAGTTTTCAATAAGAACAGATGAAGACATCAAGTCTGTTGTGATTTATGATGCAACCGGAAAACTAGCAGCCCGCTTTTCCAACCGCAAAGAAATGCTTGACATCTCTTCATTGCAATCCGGTTTGTATTTTGTAGAAATTGAAACAACTAATAATGAAACTTCTATTGAAAAACTTATGAAAAAGTAAAATTGCTGTTTGCTTGGTTTCATTAGGTGAAAGGGCAGTCGTAAGGCTGCTCTTTTTTATTTTAGATTTAAGATTTATGATTTAAGATTTTTGATTTTTGATTTGGGGTTTGGATTTATGATTTGGGATTTTGGCCACGTTTAAAGACTCACAAATCCAGGAAGTTTACTTTCACCTTAGTTCCCGGAACCTTAACCCTTCCTACTTTCAACTTTCGACTTTCCACTATCAACTTTCAACTTTCAACTTTCAACTTTCAACTTTCGACTTTCGACTTTCCACTATCAACTATCCACTATCACTTTCCTTATTTTTTCATCAAAAACTTCGCAACAGCATGATAAGCCGGAATAGAATAAGCGTCATTGGCGCTATTTGCGGCAACCGGATGGGAAGCAAAACGCACAATAACCATGTCTGCCTTTGGGTCAACATAAATCACCTGGCCATGTACACCTCGGGCGCAGAACGCACCATGTTCGTTATGCGTAATCCACCACATATTTTTGTAGCTCCATCCTTTCAGTAGCGGATAACCCGCTTTGGCAAAGGCATTTTTGTTGCCTCCCTTTTTGATATCTTCAATGGCTACTTTCGGGATAATCTGATATCCGTTTGCAAAACCGTTATCCAGAATGAGTTGGCCAAAACGCGCCATATCTCTTAATCCCAGATTAAAGCCTCCACCGGCAAAAGGCGTTCCTGTAGCATCAACAGACAGGTAGGCGTCCTGCTCAACACCCAGTCGTTTCCATATCCTTTCAGACAATACCGTTGCCACATCTTTCTTTGTGGCGCGGGCAATAATCCAGCCCAGTACATCAGAATTTACCGTCTTATAGCCAAAAGCCTTGCCATGCGTACCTTTTTTCTTAACCAATGGCAGGTATTCATAATAGCTCTTTGGTCCTTTGTAATCCTTTGGTTTGGGCAGCGGATTTCCCGCAGCCGAAAACTGCCATATCTCCGCATTCGGGTCTGCATAATCTTCACTAAACTGTAGGGCAGTTGTCATGTCCATAACCTGCCGAACCGTGGCATCTCCAAACGCTGATTTTTTAAGTTCCGGAATATAGTCGGTCACTTTTTTCCTTTCATCAATAATTCCTTCTTTTGCGAGCAATATGCCCAGAGTCCCCGTAAATGATTTTGTTACAGACATAGCGGCATGCTGTCCTTCAGGTGTCAGGGCTCCAAAATATTTTTCGTATACTATTTTTCCGTGGTGCAATATGATAACCCCATCTGCATAGGTCTTTTGCAGGCTCTCTTCCCAGGTCATCGGTTCTTTTTCTCCCAATGGAATAAAAGTGACGCCTCCAATATCTTCGCGAAGTGCTTCCTGTAGCGGATTTGAAGGTCCTAAACCACGGGAAACGTTAGTTGTAGGCATAAATTGTCGCATATGTGCCACACTCCACCGCAAGCCCGGAAATTCAAAGAAACTGCCATCTTCAAAACGCAGTATGCGATTTTCCGGCGGCGGCGAACCAACCATCCATCCCATTTTTACAGGGTCACTTTCTGCAGCAGTCGGGTAAACGGTTTTTTCCTGTGCTTTGGAGGAAGTACCATACAGCAGGCAGGAACAAAAAAATAATCGGGAATAAAAATAGAGCTGTTTCATAGGTAAAGATTTAGGTTGGTTGATTAAGCTAAAGGAAAAATTACAGTGAAGACGTTTATAAATCACTGTAATTCAACCTAAAGTTACAATATATATTCTAAAACGATCGAATATTTTTAAGGATTTTCTGTATAAAAAACACACCTCCCTACCTGCTTCTTTATCTCAATATGAATTGTATTTCGAAAAAAACTGTTATTTTTTAGTTGTTTTCTTTTAGAAATATAAGATAAAATTTGCATTTTTGTCTTAGGCATGTTGTGTCATGCCACTTCCCCCGCCAGATTAAATAACGACGTATCTTTTTGATGCAACTATCATAATACCTACGACCCATGAAAGTATTCCGATTGGCCTTTTTATTTTTGTTGATTTCCAACAGTTCTTTGTTTGCTCAGGTTCCCGTAACCGACCTTGATTTTGCCATACTCCGTTGTGAGAAGGCTTTTGAATCCGGAACAGAAGAGGATATCAAAACCAATTTTCCATTACCGGAACAGCAGGAATTGCTGCTTAGCCTTGACAAAAGCAAAACGAAAATTGTACGCAAGGCAGGTCCGTCAAAAATACTTGAAAGCGATAAGAAAAGTGCTTTGGTATTGCTAACGGGTACTTTACTTTTTGGCAATTCCGGAAACGAAACCCTTTACTCAGGACACTACTCCGGCATATACCGTTTTAAATACAGTGGCGGAAAATGGACCATTGCAGAAAAACTGCCAATTGACCGCAAGAATCTCCTGATGGGACATATCATAAACGCTGCTATTGACCCTGGCAACAGCAGTCTGACTGTGAGCGACAGCATGAAAATCCTGACTCAGGAATCTTACGGATTTACGGTAGTGTTGAACCATAAGGCTAAGATAACAGCGCTACAGGTGGATGGTAAAGATGCCGATTATGTATTTAACGGTGGTATTCTTTGGGTACGTACCAAAACCAATGCCGAGCAGCAGTTGGCACTTTCCTATACGCTTGCGGTTGACAAGTTTGAGAAGGATAAAAATTCCGGTTATTTTGATGATACTTACGGACATGTGAGAAACCAGTTTTTCTGGCATCCGTTTTTTAGTTTTTCAAGTCCAAACGACCGCGCTAATTTTTCGGTTCGTGTAACCATCCCATCAGCATACCAACTGGCTACCAGCCTGCCACAGGAAGAAACCGTTTCAGAAAACCAGAGAATTGTTAAGGCGCAGTCTGCCGGTCCAACATTTGCATTGGGGCTTTACTATGACAAGAAATGGAAAACATATCGTTATAAAAAGAATGATTACCAGTTGGAAGTTTTCTGTGATGCGGATTTCAAACCCAATCCGGATATACTCCATAAGAATTTCCTGGAAGCCTATGATTTGCTGGCTGAAAAATTCGGAAGTCCGAGAGGACAATATCTTGCCATTGTACAGGACCGCTCGAATGCCTCAAATGGCTGGCTTAACCGAAGCAATGATATGATTGTAGCTGCCAAACAGGGTAGTGATTTTTTAAGAGACAAACCGTCACCCCGCGCTCCGTTTGCTCATGAGGTGGCTCATGCGTGGACCACGCCTATTGGTCCTGCTACCAATTTCCTTTCGGAAGGCTGGGCGTCTTATGCAGAACGTTATTTTCTTGAAAAGCAATATGGAGAAGCTATTTTTAAAGACTACCTTACAAGCTATAAGAATATTTATTTCTCGGAAGGTTTTGATACCAAAGTTTCTTTATGGGACGATGTTTCCAATGATGGTGTTTCCTATTACAAAGGTGTTTGGGTGTTTTATATGCTTGAACAATTGCTGGGGAAAGAGGATTTTGAAAATGGACTGAAAGCTTTTATGCAGTCCGGAGAGCCAATGACGATACTGTTTTTTATGGATAAGCTTACCAAAACGACCGGCAAAAAGGTACAGCCTTTTTTAGAGCCGTGGCTTAAAAGCAAGCAGGTTCCTCATGTGCGTGCTGTTTTGAAAGATAATGCCCTTGTGATTAGCCAGGAAGGTGATGTATTGCCTTTTTTACTGGAAGTAGAATTTACTTTGGGAGATGGTACAAAAACGTTGAGTTCTTTCCCTATAAAGGATAAGCAGCATCGTTTCAAGCTTTCCGGTGCTAAGTTTGCCGGTGCTAAAGCGATAAAATTAGACCCAAGCGGCAAACTGCTAATCAAAATTCTGGAATAATTGCCTTATCGTTCATAACCGCAGCGCGTCTTCCCTGCTTTTCGGGCTTCCCTGAGGGTTATCTTCTCTATTTTGTAGGTGCAGTTCTGCAAACCTTCACAGCTTTCCGTATAGTGAAATCGTTTCCCGTTTGGGCTGTTGCAGATGTATACTTCTTTCCTTTTTGAGGTTGATGCCTGAACAAACAGGATACTTAACAATACCAATAGAGATGATTTCATTTTACTGTTTTATTGGATGACAAGACAGTAAAAATAAATAATTTTATTTAATTATAAATATTTTTGTTTGTTAAAAATAGTAAATGGCAGAATCATTAAGAAAAAAGGACCAGGGTCAAGAGCTGTTTAGACCTTAGTGCCTTTCTCCTTAGAAACTTTTTACCTTATCAACTTATTTCCCTTGAAAATGATTTCTAATTAAAGGAATTTGTACCAACATTGCTAATAGTAAGGCTACTGCTGCATACATAGTTGTTTTAGAAGAATCCAACTGGTTTGCCATGTTTTGGAGTTTGTTAGCGTAGGCCATGTCAAAATCAATATTGAATATTTGTTGTTCTGAGCCATCTGTGAAATAAGCATAACCAAACAATCCAATAATAATGGTAATCAATACAATCCAAAAAGTTTTTGGCAGTAAGGGCTTATAGGCTGGAATGGTCTTTTCCGGAGCCATAGCAACCTGTGCCATCACACGGGATGTAAAATCAAAGGATGGCGTTTCCAGCGGCAGGCTTTTCATTGCCTTGTCTGCCAGTTTTTCCAATTCGTTATTTTCGTTCTCTTTCATATTCGCTAATAATTTCAGGTTCGAGTCTGGCTCTTACTATTTCGCCTAGCTTCTTCCTGCAACGGAAGAGTTTTATTTTTACATTATTCGCTTTAATGCCTATTATCTTGGCTATTTCTTCAAGCGATTGTTCTTCAAAATAATACAGGGTCAGCAAAAAGGCATCTTCGCCCGGTAATTGCTGCAAACACTCCTGTATAGCACGGTGGCGTTCTTCCCCGTCCATGGCATCCAGTACATTTTCTGCTGCTGCCAGTTGGCGTGAGCCATAATTATCTATATCAACTGTTAAAGGTACCGTTTTATGTTTCTTAATCCTATCCAGACAGGTATTATAGGCTACCCTATAAATCCATGTTGAAAATTTTGATTCCCCTTTAAATTTTTCCATTGACCGGAATACTTTTACAAAAGTGTCCTGCGCTGCTTCTTCAGCCTCTTCGGTATTTTTAATCATCCGTAGGGCTAAGGTATATACCAGGGTTTTATAGCGTTCCACCAAATGCGTAAATGCCTGGGTGTCGCCTTTCATAATCCGGTCAATATAAAACTGGTCGTTAGGTAGTGCCATATGGATGTAAGACGATACAAACTGCTGATGGGTTACAGCTAAAATAAAATTTTTATTGGTTAATGGAAAATTTGTTGTGAAGTTTGGTGCTAAGGTGCTAAGGTGCTAAGGTGCTAAGGTGCTAAGGTAGAAAGTTGAAGTAAGTATAATTAGGTATAATAATATTTTTTTTCAAAAAGTTGTAACCTAAATCCGAAAGCTGTCGTCATAAGGTACAGATACAATCAATAACATTTAAAAATCATCAATCATGGAACGAATTATTATACCTGTTTGCTTATTTGCTACAATTTTTGGAGTCTTCTATATCTATTTGAGTACCCGCAACCGCGAACGTCTTGCTCTGATAGAAAAGGGCGCTGATGCCAGCCTTTTTAAGAGCAGTCCGCAAAATGTACCGGTTTGGAAATTGCTACTTCTGAATCTTTCACTGTTACTTATAGGCATAGGAATCGGACTTCTTATTATTTCTATTCTACATGCATACACTTTGCTTGACAGCGAGGCTGCCAATACGGCTATAGTGTTTATCATGGCCGGAATAAGCCTGTTCACAGGTTTTACACTTTCCAAAAAATTGGAAAAATAATTTTTAGGTTTGATTATAATTAAAAAACGCAGGGCAAAATACCCCGCGTTTTTTTTGGTTGATTGATTGGCTGGTTACCTGAAAGGTTGCTCCTTATGCAATTTTCAACTCTGAAAGAAATAGTTTCATTCAGCGAAAACCATCTTATTTTTATAACTAAAGAAATATCGTATACAATTATCCAAACCTACTAATAACTATTTTAGTTTTATTACGGATTTCCATAAAGTGAGAAAAAAGTCGAAAGTCGAAAAGTCAAAAAGTCGAAAGTCGAAAAGTCAAAAAGTCGAAAAGTCAAAAAGTCGAAAGTTGGAAAGCTGGAAAGTTGGAAAGCTGGAAAGTTGGAAAGCTGGAAAGTTTTGGGAAATAAAAAACGCAGGAATATCCTGCGTTTTTTATTTTCTTCTATAGGCAATTAATCCTTTTTCAGGAATTTTCCATCTTTTGTAAATTCCAAATCAATGCCATTGGTCAGGTCTACATCTACATCCTTATGGCCATAATCAATATGGGTGATTTTTTCGTTTGGATAATTCGCTGCTACATAATCCCTGATTGATGCAGGAATAAAGGCTGTAGGTATCGGATTTTTGCCTCCATCGACTTCACGATAGGAACCGTCTTTCCAGAATTCTACTTCTGTACCGTCCTGCAACTTGACTTCATAACCTTTTTCACCATGTTCTGCATCTTTTTTGGCTTTTTCAATGCCTGTATGACTAAAATGTTCCTTAAGAAATTCCTGTGCCGGTTTTGGCAATTCACCTGGGGCTATTTTCTTTTGGGCCAATGCCGGTATTGCCAATCCAAGCAATAGTACGGCTAAAGCAATTTTTGTTTTCATAATTCATTTTTTTAGGTTGTGTTCTCACTAAGTTAACATAACTTCAATGGCTTTCCTATTTTTTTAAGAAAGGTTTAGTTTTTTGTTAGGAATTTGCAAAATAAGACTGATGAAAACTCAATATCCTAAATATCAATTAGTTAAAAAACAGCTTTTCAATCTCAAAGCAGGTTCACCTTTATAAAGATGAACCTTTTTGCCTTCAGGAATCCTAATTTTGGGTCAAAAAAAACAATTGCTATGAAAAAATGTTACTTACTGCTGGCCCTGATGGGCTGGCAAGCGAACTCGTATTCGCAAACGTTAAACCAATCGGCCAATTGGCCCAATACTGCCTGGACAATTACAGGGAATTACAATGAGGATTCCGAAGCTTTTGAATCTGACCCCAGAATTGCATCAAGCTTTGCCTATAATGACCGTTTTTCCGGTAATCCGCATGAGGACAATATTGCAGCCGAATCGCCTGTAATTAATCTGAGTGCTGCTTTTGCAAACGGCGAAACCTTATTGGAGCTTACAATGCCCTATGGCTATCGTTATAAAGCTAATGATGCCTTACGACTGGAATATTGGGATGCTGCCATTTCTGCCTGGATTCCGTGGGGCGAAAATATTCCCGGCAATGCAAATACGTCTTTTGCTGTCAGTAATTTTTGTTCGCTTCCTAAAACCCTTTATATTTCGGAAATGCTGAACATTTCGGGTTTTACAACGGCACAGCTCACAGGATTCCGTTATCGGTTGTTTTATGATGATGACCCGGCCGGAGCTGCCTGGAATTATGGTTTTTGCTTTGACTCGCCAACATTACGTTCGTGGTCGTGTGCGGCTCCAACCCGGCTTACCGCTACCGGAGTAGGTTCCAGCCCGATAACGTGGGACAATGTTCCGGGCATTGCAGGCTATGAATATGTTTTGAATACGACAAGTGCCAACCCGACAGGTGCGGGAACGCCTACGTTGTCGAATATTTTTCTGCCTTCCAATTTGTCTTTACCGCCAAGCACCAAGCATTTTTTCCATGTTAGGAGCGTCTGCACGGCCTCACAAAGTCCGTGGCGAACCGTTTCGTTTACGACCAGTCCTGTCAATGACAATTGTACGGCAGCGATTGCCCTGACGGTCAACCCGACGGCCGTTTGTATGGTAAAAACAGCCGGAACGCTTGAATCGGCTACAGATTCTGACGAACCTCATGTGGGTTCAGGTCGTCCTGATGACGATGTGTGGTATACGTTTGTTGCCACGGCAACTTCGCACCGCATCGAATTGACGAATATTACCGGAAACGGCTCGGAAATAATCGTGCATGAAGTCCTGGAAGGCACCTGTGGCGGCGGACTGATTAGCGTGCACCTCAGTGACCCTGACCTCAACCCTACTTCGAGTACTCCGCGTGCGCTGACTATAGGCAATACTTACTATATCCGCGTATTTACGTATGCATCTGATGCCAACACCCAAACTGATTTTGACATCTGTATTACTACTCCACCGCCACCTCCTGCCAATGACAACTGTTCCGGTGCCTATACGCTTACTGTTAATCCAAATGCTACCTGTACGGCTGTTACGGCCGGAAGTCTTGTTTCGGCTACAGATTCCAATGAAGGAAACCCTGAAATCGGAACGCCAAACGATGATGTGTGGTTTAAGTTTACTGCTACACAAACAGCGCATCGTGTTACTTTACGCAACGTAAGCGGCATGCCAAGAGATTTGGTAGTAGAAATTTTGCAAGGCAATTGCGGCAACCTGACAAGCATGAAAATCAGCACTTCTTATGCCAATACCATTTTCGGCCTCACGATTGGCAATACCTATTATGTAAGGGTGTTTAGCGAATCGCCTGATACCGGTGCTACTACCACATTTAATGTTTGCCTGAGCATTCCTCCTACAGGCGCCATTTGTGAAAAACCAATTGTAGTTTCGGGATTGCCTTATACCACTACTGATAATACTATCAATTATGGCGATGATTATGATTTTCCACAAGGAGGAGAATCAGGCTGCGAAGGAACCAACAACCATTATCTGGGTGGCGATGAAACCGTTTATGCCTATACGCCTGCTGCGAATCAGACCATCAATATCCGGATTCCTGGCGCTCCGGGCTGGACGGCTATTTTAGTTTATACGGATTGTAATGCTATTGGTACCGGGGCCATAGCCTGTGCCAACGGGGATTTTGAAATTGGTGACAGGGAAATTAATGAACTTGCCGTGACAGCGGGAACTACCTATTATATTTTACTGTCAACACAACCGGCACCCCAGAGTTTTGCCTATACGCTGAATATTACGGAAGAATCGTTGGGAACGAAACCTTTTGACGATAGCAGCTTTAGGGCATATCCTAATCCTGTGAAAAACATGCTCAATCTTTCGTATAAAGAAGAAATGACAGCTATCAAAGCATTTAATATTTTAGGTCAGCAGGTGCTTTCTAAAAACATCAATGCAACCGAAAGCGAGGTTGATATGTCTGCCCTGCACAGTGGTACTTATCTGGTAAAGGCCTATGCCGGCGAAGAAGTCAGGACATTCAAGGTAATCAAACAATAACAACCCCGAAAAAACATAAAAAAGCCGCCCAATGGGGCGGCTTTCTGTATTTAGGAATGTATCAGGATTATTTTTCAGGATTAAGAACTCCTATGAAGCTGTTCTTTCCGTCAAAGAATTTGTTGGCTGCCGCCTTCATATCCTGAACTGTAATCTTATTAAGTTCTTTTTCAAAATTCAGGAATCGCTCAACACTATCTCCTGAGAATTGAAGCTGTTGCAATTTGCCAATCCAATACTGGTTTGTTTTGATTTCTTCTCTTCTTCTTTCGATAATAGCAATTTTTACTTTTTCTAAATCTTTCTGTTCCGGACCATCCTTTTTAAGCTTGGCAATTTCTGCTTCTGTCTGTTTCAGGATTGGTTCAACACTTTCCGGTCCGGTTGGCAATTGTGTCTGGATGCTATAGTTGGAATAAGGCTCTTTGTCCATCGAACCCTGGAAACCACCGCTATAGATTGAACCCATTTCTTCACGAAGCTTTTCGATAACGCGAATAGTAAGAATGTCTCCAATCATGTTGGCTTTCAGCGCCATGTCTTCACTATATGGCATTTCTCCAAAATATTGCGCCACCACAAGACTCTGAGGTTCTGTTCCTTTATTGAACATGAATTTGTTGTTTCCTGGTTTTAATCTCAAGCCATTATCCACAAATTTAGGTTCTTTTCCGCTTGTTGGCAGGGAAGCCAAATATTGCTCCAATAAAGGTTTTAATGTATTTTCATCTATATTTCCTACGAAGAAGAAGTGGTAACCGTCTGCTTTTCCAAATTCATTCTTGTAGATTTCAACAGCACGTTGCGGATTTATGGACTTGATTTGCGCCTCTGTTGGAATTACCATTGGTCGAAGCGGGTTGTTGTTGTACATTACATTTACAAGCGTATCCACAAAAGCTGCCTGTGGGTTGGATTTGATAAATTTAAGCTGCATCTGCATCTTGCTAACATATCCGTTAAACAGGCTTGGGTCAAGACGAGGCTCTGTCAGTTCCAGATAGTTCAATTGTAAAAGACTTTCGATATTCTTAATATCAGACCTTCCTCCTATTTCATTGGTAGTTTCACCCATAGATTGTCTTACAGAAATATTCTTTCCTGTCAATGATTTGTTCAGGTCTGTTGGCGTGAACTTGCCATAACCCATAGTTTCAATTACAGAAGTCAGCATAGATACCGTTGCCTTATCTTCAACTCCATACGCATTTGTACCTCCTTTTTTAACACCTGTGAAAAGGATTTCATCGCTCTTGAATGTAGTTGGTTTTACGGTAACTTTAACTCCGTTACTCAAAGTGTAGGTAGTCGCTTCTAATTTGGCGTCTTTTTCCACTTTAGTAATTTTCCCTTTTGCAGGCATTTTATCCAAAAGAGTAGTACTTATGGCAACTTCTGCTTTTTTCTCTGCTTTTTGGGTAAACGATTTTTGTATAGCTGCCAATAAGGTAGCGTCATTGTTTATAAGCGCATCTTTTGTTTCAGAACTTAGCACATAAGCAAAGAATTTCTCCTTGTCTTCTTTTGAAAACAGTTTTTTGAATGCAGCTGTTACTTCTTCAGGCGTAATGCCCGGAAGCAGGGTTTTGTATAGTTCCAGTTCTTTTTCGATACCAGGAGCCGCCTGACCTATGAAAAAGTTTTCTTCATATTCGCCTAAATAGGCTGCTGAATTAGTCGTATTGCGTTCGTTATACTGTTTTTCAGCATAGCTTAGCAAACTCTTTTTAACCAATTCCAACTCATCTTTCGTAAAACCGTATTCTTCAATGCTAAGCAATTCTTTTACCGCAGCATTAAGAGCCGTAGTCAAATCAGCCACCGGTATTACCGTTAAGCTTAATGCCTGATAGTTTCTGATGTAGGTTGAATTGCTTGTCTGTGCAGCTGAAAATGGCGGTGTTGCTTCTGAAGCAAGGTCACGGTAACGACGGTTGATAGCGCTAAAAGCTAACTGTTCAACCAATGTATTTCTGTAATCGCCTACGGTTTTGTCTGCTTCTGTTTTTCTTGGAGAGAAATTAAGTGACAATCTTGTTGTAGTCTGTTCAGGGTCTGTAAGGAACATAACTTCCTGTTTAGTATATGGACCTGCACCGTGTTCTACACGCTGTCTTGGGTTGCCTGGATTCACAAGCGAGCTGAAATATTTTTTCACCAAAGCTTCACCTTGTGCCGTAGTCACATCTCCTACTACTACTACAGCCATCAAATCCGGACGGTACCAGTCTTTGTAGAATCTTCTCAACACATCCGGCTTGAACGTTTTTAGTAATTCTTCTTTCCCTATTGGAAGTCTTTCGCTGTATTTAGAATTCAAAAGCGGCGGAAGGAATTTTTTTCTTAGTCTGCTAATCGCACCCAGATTTGCTCTTGCTTCTTCAAGTACAACCTTTCTTTCCTCGTCAATATCCTTGTCTGTCATCAAAGCACCCTGAGCCCAGTCTTGCAGGATTTGGAAAGCCGTTTCCAGATTTTTAGGATTGTCTGTAGGAATTGGCAGCATGTAAACCGTTGTATCAAATCCGGTTTCTGCATTCAGGTCGGCACCAAATTGTACACCCATTGATTGCAGGTTGTCTACCAGTTTGTTTTTTGGAAAGTTTTTGGTTCCGTTAAACAGCATGTGCTCTGTAAAGTGAGCCAATCCCTGTTGGTCATCGTCCTCCATAATAGAACCTGTATTTACAAGCAGACGAAGTTCTACCTTTTTCTCAGGCTTGCTGTTGGGACGGATGTAATATTTCATTCCGTTTTTCAAAACCCCTGTAGTTGTTTTAGGGTCTGTAACCAGCTTCTCGCTAAGATTCTGCGCGGTTGCGCTTTCTACAGCCATGAGGCAAACTGCCCCATAGAAACCAGCCGATAAGATGATTTTAAATAATTTGTTTGTCATTTTCGGTTATAGTTTTAAGCTTAATAGTTTACCAATAACATACCTCTATGCTATTACAATTACACATTTGTCATACATTATTATTTTTTGTTACAAATTTTATAATGTGTGTTGAGTCAAATTATTTTAAAAAATTATTATGCCTTTGTTTGTGGGGATTTTTGGGAAGAGAAAATTTATTGGTTATAAAAAAATATTTAGTTTATTTAGGAGCTTTAAAAAATTAACGGCTCTTCGTTTCAGCGTAAAGATAGTTTCTCGCAAAGGCGCAGAGCCGCAAAGACATAATTGAGCTGTTTTTAGTTTACCTTATTTTTTAGAATTAAAGGAACCCTATTCGAAACAATTTGCTTATCATATAATTCATACACCATTTGCTCTATGGAATCTTTGACAGTCTTAGGCAAGGCATTTTTAAAATATTCGTTAATGATAGAATATCTCATATAAACATAATATTGTTTATTTGGTGCCATCATGTCAGTTTTGTATCCATAATAGCAACTAGGTAGAAACTTTTGTTTTGGAAAAATCTTTATTTAGCTTTATTCAATAACCTTCACGGGTACTGTATTTTTGCTTTCTAAAATACCATGATAGACTTTTACATTATTGGCTTTGATCGTTTGTAGAATATCTTCCGGCAAATCTTCTTTATATTTAACCGAATCACCTGGTATAAAAAATTTAGAATAATATTCCATATTCCTTTTTAGATGCGCGTAGTTCATCCTAGTATCTTCATACCTCATGGAATCTGTTAAATTGACATATTGCTTAAAAAATAATTTTTCTTTTGGATGTATCAAAAAAAAATGCCTTTTATCTTTTGTTCCATAATAGCTTAATTTACCATCTTCTTTCAATCTTTCAGTATCTTTAATTAATCTTTTTGATTGTATAATATTACAACACGAATCACAAACAGATCGGTTGTAATGTTCAAAGGGCAATTTTTCTGTATAGCTTACTTCCTTATTGCTTCCTACTTCATTTAAAATTATATAAATTCCATTTTTATAAACTTTTTTTAATAATAAATCTCCGCCAAAACCTTGTTTAAAATAGTAAGTCCGATCTGAATTGTTCTTAATAGAATAGTTTATGACATTAACCGTATCTTTAGATTGGTCGTATGGAAAGGCAACCAAGGTATCATTTAAAACTTCCAACTCCAGGTCATCCCTTTTTTCATTTTTAGAAGAACAGGAAATTATGATTAAAACACAAAAAGCAATAAAACCCTTTTTCATATTATTGTTATTTTTTATAAGTTATTTTTGGTGTTAAATTTCGATAATCAATATATCTACTATAACCCTCAAAAAAAGAACCTGCTCCCATTTTTATTTGAAACCAATACGCATCACGTTCTTGATAATTTTCCACAAAAGCATAACCATATTTACCTGCCCAATAGTTATAGTTACCACTAAAATACTGCCAAGCATGTCTATATTCATGGAATAAAACAGCAGCATATTTTAAATTGCTTGTTATTTTACTCGGATTAAGATTTACATCATCAAATCCGGTGAGTCCTACATATTTGTCAGATTTAATATCAAATCTTACATTAGGTTTTCCTCCATCATTATATGCCTGTTCCAATCCTTCAACATTTTTATTTAAACTCATAGCTCCTTCAAAAGATAAGTCAGGCTTCCCATTAGGATTAACTATATAATTACCATCTGTATCTTTATTAAATCTATCTCTTAATTCTTTTCTATAATCTATTTTTTGAATTACATAATGCGCCACATGGTTCAAACCGCTGGTAATTACTCCCTGCCTAAATCCATTAACAAACTTCCCTCCGGCAATAGTACTGCTTAATCCACCAGCAGCAATCATAGAGCCTTAAAAAGATTAGGATTTCTGGCATAAAAACCACTGGAATTTCCAATGTGCTGAAGTCCAATTTCTTTTCAAATAACTTATTGCATTATAGCTAACTCATTTTTTTAAAACCAAAGGAACCCTATTCGAAACAATTTGCTTATCATATAATTCATAACCCATTTGCTCTATGGAATCTTTGACAGTCTTAGGCAAGGCATTTTTAAAATACTCGTTACCTATGTAATAATCCACATAAACGTAGTATTGTTTATTTAAATCTATCGTATCAATTACATATTGATAATAACAATATGTCGAGACGTTCGTTTTCATTCTGAAAGGGATGCTTAGTTTTACTTTTTGTTTGGGTTTTAATTTTAAAATGTCTTCAGTTGTATGAACAGGTATGTTTATAGGGCATGAACCATCGTATAATTCAATACTAATAGGTGAATTTTTATCGTCAACAATATCAACACTTATAGTATATAAAGATTCTCCATTGTTAAATTCTTTCATTATATCATTTACACTTTTACTACTATATAAAAGATAATAATTCTTTAGAGTGTTGTTGGTTATTGTTATTTTTAAATCAGTGCTATCTTTTACTGAAGTATTAGTTAGCCTGATATCTATATCGGATCGGATTTCACTTCGATTATATTTTGCGCATCCTATAAGGACGAAACAAATAAAAATTATCTTTTTCATATTAGCGAGGCATTAAATTTTTCCAATATTGGTGTTCTTGGGGGTTATATAACAATGAGCCATGATTTAATTCCCATTGATAGGCTCTGTCTTCAGAAATTGCTCTAGCTCCCTCACTCTTATGTTTATTATACCACTTAGTATAATTCCCGGATACTGCGTCAATAGCATGGCTTAATTCATGTCCCATAGTCGCGGCTAAATTATGGTATGTGTTTTTTGCATAAGTATTAAGTTTAATAAGTCCTGTAAACTTAACTGTATAAACTTCAGTTTCTAAATTCTGAGTTACTTTTATACCTGCCTGTCCTGCCGATGACTGCCCACTTTTGCTTTTTAATCCTTCTACAAATTCAAAATCAGGAGAATTCGCCTGGCTATACATATCCGGAAACACTTTACTTGCAAAGTCTTTTGCTCCGGCATTGTCTAATAAAGCAGTTGCATTCGGATCATAACCTGCATTTTCCAGAAGTTCATTTATTGTTTTATACTCTTGTATCTTATTTACAATCATATGCGCCACGTGATTCAAACCGCTGGTAATTACTCCCTGTCTAAATCCATCAACAAACTTCCCTCCGGCAATAGTACTGCTTAATCCACCACTTAATCCACCAGCAGCAATCATAGAGCCTTTAAAAAGATTAGGGTTTCTTGTGGCTGTACTGGTCCATTTTGTGTAATCATCATCAAGATAAAAGCCATCGACATTTCCAAGATACTGAAGCCCACTACTAATCAAAGAACTTACTGCCCCGGCAGCAAAACCGCTTAAAAAATCTCCTCCGTTGGCCATTGACAATAAGCCCCCTGTAAAACCGTGCAAGCCTGCCTGCACTACGGCAGTGCTAAAGGCAGATGAAAAAGCTCCTTTCATTACTTCTCCAATGCCCAAACTTATCGCTGCACTTACACCTCCTACAACGCCCGCTTTTCCGGAACCATACCAGAAAGGTATTTTATTGATGGAGTTATTGATTCCATTAAGTACTACTGCAACTGCAACCCCTATTAATACCTCTACTATAAACTCACCACTAGGGTCAGTATATAATAATGGGTTATTTAACGTATAACCGTAACGGTTAAAGTTCTGCGTATTATAAACATCCTGTACATAATTGTCTGGCGACAGGAACCTGCGTAATGCAGGATCATAAAGCCTACCGTTCATATGGATGAGCCCTACCGTTTTTAGGTGCTCATGCCCCGTATACCCTCTATCAATCAACAGGCCGCTAATCCAACCCAAAGCATTTGGAAGCACAGAAGTGTCGCTACTTCCAAGCTTTGCCTCTTTCAGGTTGCCCCATGCATCAAAATAACGTCTTTCTATTACATTTCCATAACCGCCTGAAATGGCCAGAATGGTATTCTGGTTGTCCCGATGTAAAAAATACTTTCCGGAGCTTACCTGCCCGTCAGCAAAAAGCTGGTCCACTTTCATGTAATTGGCCGTATAGGCATCACCGGTAATATACGTAATAATTTTGACAGTACCGTTCTCTTTGACGATTTCGATGCTTTTATCCGATGAATAAAATTTTCGGTTTGGTCTTGCCGCAGCGGTGGCATCCATACTGCCATAATAACTGGCACTTCGGGTTTTCAGTATCGAATAGTCATAAGAAATCCGATCCTTTCCTTCCAAAACTATTTCATTCGGATTCTTAAACGCATTATATTGTATTTCTGCAAATCCTCTGTTGGTATTCAGATTGCTACCGTTCGCATTAAAATCAACACTCTGTAGCCTATAATCCTGCGTATTATAGTTATAACTACCCACCTCGCTGTTGGAGGTCATGCGTCCACGCTTGTCATAGGTATACTGCTGTACGACGCTTCCGTTTACGGATTCCGACAATAGTCTGTCCAGATCATCATAAGTATAGGTTTCGTTTTTGCCAAAAACAAGATTATTCCGACTCAACAATATACCTTTCTGTACATCATAATTATAATCGATGTTGACCAAAGTGCCATTACGCCTGTTGTGTCTGATTTTTTCCAAAGACAGGTTATTACTATTGTATGTAACGCTCATACCATAACCGTTACCAAAACTCATATTTGTGATTGCTCCTTGTGCATTGGTCGTACCAAGTTCCCAAATTACTGCTGAAGTTTCAGCATCGGTCTGACTAATTAATATTCCCCTGGAATCATATTTGTTACTCACTTGTGAAGTGGTTGTATAATTAGGGTTGCTAATAGTCGTTTTGAATTCGGTCATGTCAACTCGCCCATAGTCGCCATACGTTAGTGTTGTCAGGTAGGTAAAATCAGGAGTCTGTTCTTTTTTTCCGGTTATCCTATGATACGGATCGTTATAAAAAGTCGTATAAGTGTAGGACTTCCCGTTATAGGTTCCTGAAACCACAGTTGGAAGCTTGGTAGTACTATCATAACTGTAATTTTTAGCTATTACAGTATTCTCAGATGGGCTCGATGTGTTTTCAGAAATGATCTTGCCAAAATCATCATAAGTATATTCCGTATAACCACCTTTTGGATTTATTTCTTTTTTAATCCTGCTGAAATTGTCATATTCATAACGGTAGGTTCCGGCTGAAGGATCAATGAGTTTGGTCTTGTTTCCCCAACCGTCTATTTCAATTTTGGTAATGACACCATCATAATTAGCTTCTTTCAAAGCTCCATTAGGGTAATATTTATAAAATATTTCTCCGCCACCGTCCTGATGCTTTATGATATGGCCCATTGCATCAGCAACCTTTATCATTTTTTTATGTCCGTCTTCAACGGTTACTTTCAATCCCTCATAACAGGTTGTCATGACTTTTCCTGTAAAAGAAGTATGTTTGACCGCCCTGTCTATTGCATCATATTCAATTGTATTCCATAATATAGGGTCACCGTCAAAGTAAGGTTCACTTTCTTTGATCTTTTTTCCAAACAGATCATATTCAGTTTCTGTAATGGCCCAAAGTCCGTTGGCTGTCTCGCTTTTAGTCTTAATTGTCCTGTCAAAAATATCTTTAATGCTAATTATTTCAGCTCCTCCTTCCTTTTTAACAGAAATAGAATAGTAACCCAATGGTTCATTAGGTGTTATATTTTTGGCAAAGGTTGTCTTTTTACCTAAATAATCTGTTGTTTCCTTTATATTCCCCCAATCATCATAACGATAGGAAGTTGTATGCCCCAACGGTGACACCTCAGACAAAGTCTTTCCAAGAGCATTAACATTGGCTGTACTTATCATACCTTCGGCATCTGTTGTCTTACGTATATATCTGTTTGTCACATCATATTCATAAGTTGTAGTAACAGGTGCAATACCATTAGCAGATACGGTCTGCGATTTGGTTCCTCCAAAAGGATAATAAGTAAAATCAGTTACAATTGGCAACGTAGCATTACCATATTTTTTGGTCTGGTATACGGTTCCATTGGCATTAAAAAATTGTTCTTCTTTGGTAGAAAAGGAGTCGCTTCCTTTCCAGGTCGTATTCGTCGTTGTTGTAATCCTGCCAAAATGGTAATGCTGTCCGCTTGACGATTCCGGCTCATAGGTATATTCTTCTACAGAAGAACCTATACTGTTATAGCTGGTATTAATTTTTTTAAGCAGTAAATCACCTGCGGTATCATATTCATAACTTTTGAAAATGGTAATGTTTTTCAGGAAATCTTTATTGGTTTCAGAGGTAGTAAGAATCAAGTATCGGTTACCTCCTTTGTCAAATCGGCTGCTGTTTGCCGTGGAAAGGCTAAATATTGAATTCATATTCAAGCTACCATAGGCTGTAGAGAGCAAAGCACCTTCCATCAGAGGATCATAAGTATTTGTTTTCCAGAAATGCCCTTTAAAAATATCTTTCATGCGATACTTTCCGTTTTCGAAAATGCTTTCATAAGGATCGCTCACGAAAGTTTTTTGGAATCCTAAAAATCCTTTTCCTCCTAAATGCTGTATCCCGTTACGGTAGCGGTATTCTTTAGTTATGATTTTGTCATCAAACAGTGTATGTACTTTGTAGGCCAGATAATTTGTCCCGATATTTTTATGTACATAATACGGATAGTTTAGCTGCGTACTCTCTGTGGAATAAGCAGCGTCTTCATAGGTGCTTTGTTTTTCAGCCATCGCCCTATATTCGATTCTTTGACGAACCGGACTGCCATTGTCAACTTCTCTGAGCTGTCCTTCAATAAAATTATCATTGTTAATGATAAATTTTTTATCATTTCTTAGTATAGGATCGTGAATCAGTATCCCTGTCTTATAAGTATTAAGGTAATTATAATCCGAATAGTTAAGAATTAGTGACAATGGTGATATGTTGACATTATCAAGCGCTATGGTCGTACTCAGGTTATGTAATGTCTGTGAACCGTCAGGCAGGTTTCTTGTTTCATGGAAAAATATTCTGTTGGCATTTACGGGACTAACATTCTCAAAAGAATTAAGGGGCTGTATGTTTGTCAAAGAGAGTCTTCCTGAAAGATCATACTTTGCCTTTCCAAATTTCCTTACCGTGATAAGATCCGTCTTTCCGTCATTGTTGAAATCAGCGGCAAGAATAGTAGATGTAGCATATTCCGTATATTGATAGGTATCCGGTTTTCCAGACCATATTTTATCCCATGTTGACGATTTTTTCATCACATTTCGTTGCGAAGTGGCTATATAAGCCAATTTTTGCTGGGTGAAATCTTTTGGGGTTTTTACAAATGACTGACCTGTTGAAATATATTGCCACCACAATAATGTTTCCGTTTCCATCTCACTGAGCTCTCTTGCAGCTGTAGAACCTTCAAGGTTATAGATTTTCTGTGGAGTTATAAAATCCGTAAGTCCATCGCCATTAAAATCTCCAAAAATGATAGGGGTCTTCTCCGTAAAATTGGTAAGTGCTATATTGGTCTGTCCCGCAATAGCTGTGAGTGTGTTAGTTACTGAATTGAATTTAAGGATTGTGTATTTATTGGTCGTCCTGTTTACCACCATTATTTCCGGCACTCCGTCACCGTCAAACTCTATGATATAAAAATCAGTCTTGTCATCTATTCCTAAAGCAGGACATGCTACTGTAGCAGGAACCGCTGTTCCTCCTGGCAACAATCCTATTTCTGCAAAATATACCTTCTGTATACGATTTAGGTTCAGCCGCTCAAAAATCAGAAGATCAACCAAACCGTCATTATTAAAATCTCCTGAAACAAAATTCCTGGGCCTATCATCTCTGGTTCCATTAATCTCATTTAATCCTCCTTTTAAATCCATCAGGATTGTTTTTGCCTGCCCTGTGGAAAGACTTGTTGTCTTGAATGTAAGTTTGTCAACAAGTGTTGAAGGATTGGTAGTTCCTCCCGGATAGTCAGTCTGTAATGCTATCAGGTCATCTGCTTCTGATATTTTATTGTCACGAAGCACCTTTCCCGAAAAATAATCTTTTGACTTTGAATAACTTGAAATCGTACCGGTTTTAGGATTGTAAAGTTTGAAATTGGTTTCCGATTCTTTTGTTTCATAAATCGGACTGGGAACACCCGTTCCGTAAAAATCTCCAACGACAACGCTCCCTAGCCCTATGGTTTGAAAAGGCCAGTTATTAATATAAGAACTTGAACTCTCTATAACACCAGTAGTAGCACTATTATAATTAAACTTTAAAGGCTTTAAGGCAGCACCATTTTCATTTTCTACAGTTATTTTGATTAGGCGCTCTGTGGTGTAGCTTTGTATCCTGTCAAAAAACAGCTTGTATTTTCTATATAACCCGTTATTTGCAGTTAGATAGGTTGATTTGACTCGTATCTCAGACAGGATTTTAGACGAGAAATATCCCGTCCCATTTCTGTATGACTTTGTAATGGTCGTCCTGTCATTGTAAATAAATTCTACAAAGAATTTGTCGTTAGCTGCCGAATTACCTCCATAAGATATGGTTGTCAGTACCGGCACATTACTGGTTATATTGTAGGCATAATGCACCTCATTATCAAGAGCATCAATCAATGTTGCTATATAATATTGTCCGGGAACCAATTCTTTATATTTTGCTATTCTGCCATCCGTATACTGTATGATAAAACCAAATTCTGATCCTGTCGACTGTTTTGTAATTTTAATTTTAGAATATTTTTCTGTTACATACGTAGTAGCTGAAACTTTCAACAATCTTTCTCCATCCAGATAAAAAGGATCCTGTCCGTCATATTGCACCCCTATCGTTACACCGTCAATAAGCTTGCTTTTTCCTCCTTGGGTAATCATTGATAGTCCCATTATGTTCCAGCCCCATCCTGCCGTTCCGTTACCTGACTGGCTATTGTAAGCTAAAGCTAAATTGGGCTGAAAACTATTGACACCCTTAAGCACCTCAATAGGCAATAAATAAGTTAATGCCCCGGCTTCATTTACATTCATCTCAGCTTTTATAGAAGGAATTGTATCCATTGAAGAAGCATCAAATCTATGAGCCTCGTTTCTGTCCTGGCTATAGCCGGAAACATCGAATTGTAAGGGAATTGACTGTTGCTGCTGTGCTGAAACAGAATTGAAAACCAACAGAAAAAATGTGCATAGTGTAAGAAATCTGCGCATAGGATATCTTTTTTGGAATAGAAAATTTAAAGATTAGATTTTCATTACATTTTTGGAAATGAATTGTCCCGAATCGAGAAGAAATCTCACAATATAGATTCCTGTAGGCTGGTAAGAAAGATCAATAACTGTGGAGGATTGGGAGACCAATATTGTCGTATTTGATATGTTGATTCCTCCTGTATTAAATACTTGCATTTGCGTAATCTTCCCATTAATTGATCCGTCCCATTGTACATTTACAGTAGTACTGGTAGGATTTGGATATAATATAATCTTTGAAGCTATTTCTTCAAGTTCTGAACTACCATATTCAAAAGCCTGCCCGCTATCATTTGTCCGTTCATTATTTTCATCGCACAGAAAAGTGCTGACCAAATTGCCGGAGGCATCATGACTAAAGCATTTTTTTAGAACTGGATTTATATATGGAGCAGTTTGTTGCACAACATTTATTGTTAAAGGACATGTTATTGCCAAAATAGCATTACTGTAGGTTTCCCATGTCAGGCTTGCATAATTATCCTGAGAAGCTTGCTGAAAGCTTGCAATATCTTCCAGATTTTGTGTTGGAGGAACATAAGCTGCTGTTAGAGGGGTTGGAGTACCGGGATAGAAATATTCTTCGTTACTCAGATGAAGTGATTCCAGATAAAAATTTACGCCGGAAGGATTCATATATCCTGGATTAAAATGACGGTCAAATTCATCATTATGCCAGCTAGCACTTTGGATAGCATATCCTCTTAAGTCTGTTCCCCTCACAAATCCTACATTGAGGCTTATATTCTCTGTCTTATTCCTAAACATTACATTTCCCTGGTAAAAAATTTGTGATTCTTTTCCGATAGTTGTAGGAAAAAAAGTGGTAAAGTAGTCACCTATGGGCTCAAAAGGATCTCTATAAGCTACAACAATAAAACTTTGAGAAGGGATTATCACATTGTCCGGAAAGACATATTTTGATGCATTGTCTGTTATTGACCATCCCTTAAGCGACAGGTCTTCAGTAGTATAATTATAAAGTTCAATATATTCACCCAAATGATGGTAAGCCCGGTCTGTTCGTTCAATATAGGGAGTATCATAATAAATTTCTGTGATAGCTATCTGCGAAAAAGCCGAAATACCGCAAAGAAGAGCAAATACTGCAAAGAAGAGTTTTTTTCCACCCATTTTAGTCAAACAGTTGAGTCCTTAAATAATTCAATCTTTCGTTGTGAATAGGTTTTTCTGCTATTCTGTGTCTATTTACCTCCTCAACTTTCTGCAACAGAAAATCATCCAACGAAAGTCCATTTTGGCGCAAGGCAATATTGATTACTTTTACGGCTTGGGGCCTCATATTCTTTTCTATATAATGTTTAACACAAAGCACATTAAACCGATCAATAGCATGTGCTGATTTTATCCCGCTGATACTATCGGCCAGCTTACCTAATTCTGCTTCAGGATCTATCTTCTGTATCATTGACACTTTTATCTTTCTGGTATTTACTTCAAAAAACTGCCCGAAAGATTTGGCTTTTGATGCTGCATTCGACAAAATATCTTCCAATTCAGAAATACTTCCTGTGTTTTCCTTTTGATATCTTTTCAATAAAATATCAAATAGGGCTGTTTTTGACCAGAAACTTTCTTTAACCTTATCATTTTCCCTTTCTATATTTTCAAGATTTTCATACCTATAATGTTGTATACATATTTTTCTTGCCATTTTCAAAGCATGAACATCACTGTTATCAAATTTAATAAGTCCTTCAAGTTCTTTGACTGCATTATATATATCTCCGCCTTTTACCAGTTTATTGATATATACCTTATGAATTTCCCTGATGTGGTTATTTCTGTCCGTATTCGGCTTTTTGGCAAGAAGTTTATCCAATAAGATTTTTGTTTCTGCTGCTGTAAGATGGTCAAACCTTTTCTTATGATTCTGCCTGTTGATCTTTTTCAATGCTTTAAGTGCAGGATTGTCTCTTGCATCTAAAACAACTGTTTGTTGTGTAATTTTTGCAACCGTCTTCTGATATTGAGCTTCAAATTGTTCATTATCAGGTTCAGCAATTCTAGCCTGATTTAATAGTGTATTAGAGGCAAGCAATAGATCATTAGGACTGTTTAACTGATTGGCAAATTTTTTATTTCCTAATGCCAGACGCATGTATTCTTTTGCAACTCTTTCTTTGAAGATTGGACTAACAGTATTAACAACAAGGTAGTTGGAAAAAACTTGTAATACTTCAAGTTCTTTATATTTACTCTGCAACAATACCTTCCTTATGCCATCATAGGCTCTGACTTCTTTTGCGTCTAAAACAATCACTTCATTGTAAATATCCAAAGCCGCTTCCATATTCCGGTTACTACCAGACCTATTTCTAAATACAGGCGAGGACGTTACCTGATTATTTCGCAAATCTGCAGCACGTTTTAATTTTTGAGGAATAGTTTCTTCAACAATTTTAATAAGGGAGGAAACAGATTGACCTAAAAGGGTGTTTGTAAAGGCTATACCTACAAGAGTCATTGATGAAGTGCCTATAAATTTTCTTCTGTTTGTTTTCATTTCAGGCATTTAGTTAAAAAAGAGGAAGGCGAGATTCGAACTCGCAACTATAATTCCTGGAGACTATGCTACTAAACTGATTATTTTACTTCCTCTTGCGGGCAAAAGTAAAAAAGTTTTCTTACAAAAGAAATTATAAATGTTAAATTTTAAACATTTAATTATACATACCTTAAAATTGTTGATTTTTAAGTAAATTGAGAAATTTAGAGTCTGATATTTAAATCTTTAAGAAGCCAATCATAATAAATTTATTATGAATAAAAAAGCACGAATTGCAATTCAATTCGTGCTTTGTATATACTGTAGTGAAAACCAAATTACTCCGCTTCCCTCTTTAAGCCTTTAATATCTTTTAAAAATATCTTTTTGCCTTTAAGTTCAATGAGCCCGTTTTTATTAAAGTCTGACAGCAAACGGATGCAGCTTTCTGTTGCCGTTCCAATCATACTGCCAATTTCTTCACGGGTCAGTTGGGTTTTCAGACTTCCGTCTTCGTGCGTACCAAAAGTTTCCTGTAGGTGCAAAAGCGTTTCGGCCAGGCGTTCACGCACGGTTTTCTGTGCCATGTCCACGACGTGGTCGTCGGCTTCTTTAAGGTCACCGCAAATGGCGCGCATCACATTCATTGAAAATGCATTATTCTTGTTGAATAACGGCATGATTTCGCTTTTTGGAATAAAGCATACTTCCATGTCTTCAAGCGCAATGGCGCTCAGGTTGGCCGGCTCATCACTAATCATGGAGCGCTGCCCGAGCAATTCTCCTTTAGAAACTAACTTAATAATCTGGTCCTTGCCGTTAGCGCTTAGTTTGGACAGTTTGCAAACTCCGTCCTTAACGCAAAAAATGCCATTCACATTCTCTCCTTCCTCAAAAACAGGTTCTCCTTTTTTGATGGTATAGGACGACTTGCAGTCCGCTATTTTCAGCAGTTCCTCTTTATTGAGGGCCTTAAGCGAACTAAACTCTCGAACGATACATTGCTCACACTTACTCATGGGCGGGATGGGAATTAGTTTTGCAAAGATACGGAAAACCATGATAATTATCATAGTTTGTGCTTCAGGCATTTCCAAACTTTGCACCAGGTAAATGAGCAAATTATGGACACGCACAGTTGTTTTCACTGCGGTCTTGAAGTTATTAAAAAAGAAGAAATTGTTTTTGACGGAAAATCATTCTGCTGCAAAGGCTGTCAGACGGTTTATGAAATTTTCGCAGACAACGGACTTTCGTCTTACTATGACTTTGGAAAAATGCCGGGCGCTTCGCCTCAGGCCGTAAATGGAAGATATGATTTTTTAGACAACGAAAAGATAACCTCCAAATTATTGGAATTTCAGGAAGAAGGCACCAGTATTGTCTCTCTGTATATTCCGCACATCCATTGCAGTTCCTGTATCTGGATTTTGGAAAACCTGCATCGGCTTCATCGTGGTATAGGCTCTTCTCAGGTCAACTTCTCAGAAAAAAAGGTGCGGATTATTTTCAATCCGCAGGAAACCAATCTCAAAGACATCGTTTTGATGCTCTGCACTATTGGTTATGAGCCTTATATTTCATTGGAGAATTATGAAAAAGGCAGGACTGCATCAGACCGCAGCCTTATTTATAAATTGGGAGTAGCTTTTTTCTGTTTCGGAAACATCATGCTGCTTTCCTTTCCGGAATATTTTGAAACCGAAGAATTCTGGCTCGACCAGTACCGCGGTTTTTTCCGCTGGCTCATTTTCGGACTGTCGCTTCCTTCTTTTCTTTATTCCGCAAGCGGCTATTATGTCTCTGCCTACAAAAGCATCCGAAACGGCATGTTCAATATCGATATCCCGATTGCGTTGGGAATCATCGTCATGTTTGTCCGCAGTACCGTAGATATTGTTCTGGGTTACGGACAGGGATTTTTTGACAGTCTTACCGCTCTTGTCTTTTTTATGCTGGTTGGCCGACTGTTCCAACAAAAAACTTACAGTTTCCTTTCTTTTGAAAGAGATTTCAAGTCGTATTTTCCAATTGCCGTCACACAAATCAAGGCACAGGAAGAAGTTTCTGTTCCTGTCTACGATATCCAAAAAGGTGACCGACTGCTTATCCGCAATCAGGAACTGATTCCGGTAGATGGTATACTCATCAGCAACGATTGCCAGATTGATTACAGTTTTGTAACCGGAGAAGCTGACCCTATCCATAAAAAATCAGGCGATAAGGTTTTTGCCGGTGGGCGGTTATTGGGACAGGTAATTGAAATGGAAGTGCTAAACTCAGTTTCCCAAAGCTATCTTACCCAATTGTGGAGCAATGATATTTTTCAAAAGAAAAACGCTGTACAACGCAGAAGCATTACTGATGCCATTAGCCGTTACTTTACGCCTGCCCTGTTGCTGATTGCTTTTTTAGGTTTCAGCTATTGGATTTTTAAAGATGCTAATACTGCTTTTAATGTATTTACCGCCGTATTGATTGTGGCTTGCCCGTGTGCATTGGCATTAACTGCTCCTTTCACGTTGGGCAATGTATTACGGATTATGGGCAGGCAGAAGCTCTATCTTAAAAATGCCGGCGTAATTGAACAATTAGCCAAAGCCGACATGATTGTTTTTGACAAAACCGGAACCATTACAACCAGCAAGGCATCTGATATTTCATTTATTGGAAATCCGCTGTCTGCTATAGAACTGTCATATATCAAAAACCTGCTTCGGGGTTCCAACCATCCGTTAAGCCGCAGGCTGTATGATTTCCTTCCGGTTGCCGAACTGCGTATCGTGCATGGTTTTGAAGAAATTACCGGAAAAGGTATTGAGGGCATTATTGACGGAAACTGTATTCGCCTTGGAGCGGCTTCCTATGTAGGGTGCGAAAACTCAAGCAATACACAAACGGCAGTACATATTGCCATCAACAACGATTACAAAGGAAGTTATGTTTTCGACAACCAGTACCGCAAAGGTCTTCAGCAGCTATTTCAGAGTCTAAAAAAGAATTATGATATAAAAATCCTTTCGGGAGATAATGACGGCGAACGCAAACAGCTGGAACAGCTACTACCTGAAGGTACAGAATTGTTATTTAACCAAAAACCGGAACAAAAACTGGAAGCCATCAGAAAATGGCAGGAAAAAGGTCATAATGTAATGATGGTTGGCGATGGTTTGAACGATGCCGGAGCATTGGCACAAAGCAATGTGGGGATTTCTATTTCTGAGAATGTCAATGTATTCTCTCCGGCTTGCGACGGCATACTCGATGCAACGGAATTTTCGAAAATTGCCTATTTCCTGAAATTTTCTAAAAAGGCCATTACTACTATCAAGATGAGTTTTACGCTTTCGCTGCTTTACAATGTCGTTGGATTAGGCTTTGCCGTTAGCGGAAAACTGTCGCCTCTGGTGGCGGCCATTATTATGCCGTTAAGCACCGTAACCATTATCAGCTTTGTTACGCTGGCCAGTAATTATTATGCCCGAAAATTAAAACCCAAAACCGGCCGGGCATGATAAATATCATGTTTTTCCCGAAGCCGCCAAAGTAATTTTGTTCTTATAAAATCATAAGGTATGAGCGTCATCTATTTACTAATCTCCATCAGCATTGTCGTGGCTGTTGGCTTCTTTATTGCCTTTGTGAGGGCAGTCAGGGGCGGACAATATGACGATGACTATACTCCATCGGTTCGGGTACTTTTTGACGATGAAGTTGTTTCCAAAAAACAGGAGCACCCATCCAAAACCCGGAAAAATTGCCCGGAAACCAATCCTTAATATCTGATAACCCAATAAATCCAAAATCAAGCATGGAAGTACAACAGTTTTACTATGACAACAAAATCGTAAAGAAGTTCCTTTACGCGACCATCATCTGGGGTGCGGTAGGGATGCTTGTAGGGCTTTTGATAGCCTCAATGTATCTCTTTCCAAACCTGACGGAAAACATTTCATGGCTCAGCTACGGAAGGCTGCGTCCGCTGCATACCAATGCGGTCATCTTTGCCTTTGTGGGTAATGCTACCTTTGCAGGTATTTATTATTCGATGCAGCGTTTGCTCAAAACCAGAATGTTCAGCGATGTGCTGAGCAAGATTAATTTCTGGGCGTGGCAGTTTATTATTGTAGCCGCCGCCATCACGCTGCCATTAGGCTATACTTCTTCCAAAGAATATGCTGAACTGGAATGGCCTATAGATATTGCCATTGCTGTGGTTTGGGTCGTATTTGGTATCAACATGATAGGAACGATTCTCAGAAGAAGAGAGCGCCATCTCTATGTGGCTATCTGGTTCTACATCGCTACTTTCGTAACCGTAGCCGTACTGCATATCTTTAACAGCCTTGCGCTTCCGGTTGGAGCGCTAAAAAGCTACTCAGTATATGCCGGAGTACAGGATGCTTTGGTGCAATGGTGGTATGGACATAATGCCGTAGCATTTTTCCTTACAACGCCTTTCCTGGGGCTGATGTACTATTTCGTGCCAAAAGCAGCCAATCGTCCGGTTTATTCCTATAGATTGTCTATCATTCACTTCTGGTCATTGATTTTTATCTATATCTGGGCCGGACCTCACCACCTGCTCTATTCCTCATTGCCGGACTGGGCACAGAACCTGGGTGTGGTATTCTCCATTATGCTGATTGCTCCATCCTGGGGTGGTATGATTAACGGCTTGCTGACATTACGCGGTGTTTGGGATAAGGTACGAACAGAACCGGTTTTGAAATTCTTTGTCGTAGCCATCACGGGTTATGGTATGGCCACATTTGAAGGACCAATGCTATCACTTAAAAACGTAAACGCCATTGCTCACTTTACCGACTGGATTGTAGCCCACGTACACGTAGGTGCTCTGGCCTGGAACGGATTCCTGACCTTCGGTATGATATACTGGCTATTGCCACGCATGGCAAAAACGTCATTGTATTCTAAAAAGCTGGCCAACTTCCATTTCTGGATTGGTACTTTGGGAATCATCCTGTATACGCTACCAATGTATGTGGCAGGCTTTACACAGGCTTCAATGTGGAAACAGTTTAATCCTGACGGTTCTTTAGTATATGGAAACTTCCTTGAAACTGTAAAACAGATTATGCCAATGTACTGGATGAGAGCTATTGGAGGTACCCTGTTTATTATTGGACTGTTTGTAATGATTTACAACATCGTAAAAACTGTAAAACAAGGAAATGCAATCGAAGACGAATTGGCCGAAGCACCTGCTTTACAGAAAATTACTAACAAAAGGCTGAAAGGCGAAAAATTCCACCCCTGGTTGGAAAGAAGACCTATACAGTTAACCATTTTAGCAACTATCGCCATCCTGATTGGCGGTATCATACAGATTGTGCCAACCATTATGGTAAAATCAAACATTCCTACAATTGCAGCGGTTAAACCTTACACGCCACTGGAGCTGGAAGGACGCGACTTGTATATCCGTGAAGGTTGTGTTGGCTGCCATTCGCAAATGATTCGTCCGTTCCGCTCTGAAGTGGAGCGTTATGGTGAATATTCCAAATCAGGAGAATATGTCTATGACCACCCGTTCCTTTGGGGTTCTAAGAGAACCGGACCAGACCTGATGCGATTGGGAGGCAAGTACTCAGACAACTGGCACTTTAACCACATGTGGGACCCAAGAAGTACATCGGCCGGATCCATCATGCCATCCTACAAATGGCTTTTTGATAACAAACCAATGGATTATTCGGATATCCAGAAAAAAATGGAAGTTATGGTACAACTGGGTGTTCCTTACAGCAAGGAAGAAATTGCCAACGCACAAGCCGCCATTAAGGAACAGGCGCTGGCTATAGAGAAAAACCTGTATAGTGACCCTGACTTCAAGAAAAGCTATGAAGAAAGTCAAAAGGCCGCCGCTGCCAAAGGTGAAACCTTTGTACCAATGCATCAAAGAGAGATTGTTCCTATGATTGCCTATCTGCAACGACTGGGAACCGATATCAAAGTCAAAGAAGCAAAAACCAACAACTAATGCCATGCTGAAATTCATCAAACACAATATGGAAACCATCTCAGGAATTGAGATTTATCCTATCATTTCACTACTGATTTTCTTTTTATTTTTTGTAGCCCTTTATGCATGGACCTACACTTACAAAAAAGAAAAAATCACCGAAATGAGCCATATTCCTTTCGAAAGCGAAAACGAAATCGATAACCTCAAAAACGATAAGCCATGAAAAAAATCTTTCCGGTATACCTGAGGGTACCCATCATCTTCTTTGCCGTATTTCTGGCTATGGAGTATTTTATCGACTCTGGCGACAGGCCTGCTTTTCTGAAATATCCAATGATTTCAGTGTTTCTGGTCGTATTCCTGTTCCTGCTTATCGCGATTGAAGTGGTTGTGGCCGCAGTCGACAATGTGACCTATCATTTGTTGACCGATGAACAGCGAAAACAGTTGGAAGAAGCCAACGAAATTAAGATTACGGACAGCAAACTGTTCCAAAAAATCAAAAAATGGTTTGTCAAGGAAAGTCCTATCGAACAGGAAGCCGATATCATGCTGAATCATGATTATGACGGAATCAAGGAGTTGGACAACGACCTGCCGCCCTGGTGGACCAAGCTGTTTTATGCCTGTATTGTTTTTGCCTTTATCTATCTGGCAAAATACCACATCTTTGGGCATGACAACCAGGCTAAGGAATTTGAAACCGAAATGGCCGAAGCCAAACTAGCCGTTGAAGAATATAAAAAGACAGCCAAAGACCTGATTGACGCCGAAACGGTGACCCTGCTTACAGACGCCGGCGATATTGCTGCAGGAAAAACAATATTTGAAACCAATTGCGTGGCCTGTCACAGGCCGGATGCCGGTGGGGCTATTGGCCCTAACCTGACAGACGACCATTGGATTTTGGGTGGCGGCATTAAAAATGTCTTCCATACCATCACAGAAGGTGGTCGCGACGGTAAAGGAATGGTGGCCTGGAAAGGTACTTTGAAACCTTCTGAAATCCAGCAGGTCGCAAGTTATGTACTATCGCTTCAAGGCTCTAACCCTAAAGATCCTAAGCCGGCCGAAGGTGAAATATGGGTAGAAGAAAATGCACCAAAGGCAGATACTAAAACAGAAGAAGCAAAAACGGTGGCCCAAAACTAAGGGCTGCCATCTAAAAAATAAGAATTATGCCAAAAATGCGGGATGAATCCTTTCGCGATGCGATTGGAACGGTAGATGACAAAGGAAAAAGAGTATGGGTCTATCCTAAGATACCTACAGGTAAATTGTATGAAAAGCGCAAGATTGTCAGCTATTTTTTACTGCTGTTCCTGTTTGCCGCACCATTCATCAAAATCAACGGAAACCAGTTCCTGCTCTTTAATGTGACCGAACGTAAGTTCAACATTTTTGGATTTCCTTTTTGGCCGCAGGATTTCTACCTGTTTGTTATTTCTATGTTGGTAGGAGTCGTGTTTGTGGCATTATTTACCGTGGCTTTCGGAAGGATTTTCTGTGGCTGGATATGCCCGCAGACCATCTTTATGGAAATGGTCTTTCGCAGGATTGAATTCTGGATTGACGGCGACCGAGGAGCCCAGATGCGACTTGACAAGCAAGATTGGGATGCCGAAAAAATTCGCAAAAGGCTGTTGAAATGGATTATCTTTTTTATTATTTCTTTCCTGATTGCCAACGTTTTCCTCGCCTATCTTATTGGTAGTGACGAACTGATTCGTTTGGTACAAGAGCCCCTGGCTAACAACCTCAGTACTTTTATAGCCTTATTAATTTTTACCGGAGTTTTTTACTTCGTCTATGCCTGGTTTCGCGAACAGGTGTGCATTATTGCCTGTCCTTACGGAAGATTGCAGGGCGTACTGCTGGACAATAAATCAATCATTGTGGCTTATGACCATGTTCGTGGTGAAAAGGAAAAAGGCAGGGCAAAAATTGATAAAAGAGAAGACCGTACGCTTAGCGGCAAAGGCGACTGTATTGACTGCAGACAGTGTGTCAATGTATGTCCAACCGGTATCGACATCCGTAACGGAACACAACTGGAATGCATTAATTGTACGGCCTGTATTGATGAATGCGACGCCATTATGGAAAAGGTTAGTCTGCCAAAAGGATTGATCCGGTATGCTTCAGAAGATGAGATTACAAAACATAAAACGTTTGAATTTACGGCGCGTATGAAAGGCTATGCTTCTGTATTGCTGATTCTCACCGGTATTTTTATTGGACTATTGTTTTTAAGAAATGATGTAGAAGCGACCATATTGAGATTGCCGGGACAGTTGTTTGAACACAAGGGCGAAAACATCAGTAACGTATATACATATAAAATTGTCAACAAGACGGTACACAATCTTGACGACATCCATTTTGAACTGCTCAGCCCTAAAGGAACTATAAAAACGGTTGGAAAAGCATGGTTCACTATTGATAAGGAAGGAATGGCACAGGGAACGCTGTTTGTAGAAATCCACCCGGCTTTTCTGGAAGGCGACCGTACTTCTATTGAAATAGGTGTTTATCAGGGTGGCAAATTAATTGAAACGGAACGCACCAATTTCCTCGGTCCGAGGAGCTTTAATTAAAAATAATCGTGCTGTCTGCTAAAAGCATAACGGCACTAAAAATTAGAAATCATGAAAAAAATAAACTGGGGAACCGGAATCTTTATTGCTTTTGCACTGTTCATGTCGTTTATCCTCTTTTTTGTCTTTCTGGTACAGTCTGACCATAAATATGATAATGAGCTGGTGATAGAGGATTATTACAAATACGAAACCGGACTGCAATCACAGCTTGACAAAGAAAACAATGCAGAACAGCTGCAGGAAAAGGTAACGGTTGAAGTAAACAAAACCGGTATTACGGTGCTTTTCCCTCACGATTTCGATTATAAAAACATTACAGGAAAAGTGTCCCTTTACAGGCCGTCCAGTCAGAAATTAGACTTTGGGATTCCCATCGCATTGTCTTCTTCAAATTTGCTCATACCTAAAAGTGATTTGGCTGACGGCCGTTGGGACATTCTTGTTGAATGGAATTACAACGGCACGGGCTATCTCAATAAAGAACAGCTCACCCTTGAATAAACCAAAATGTTATATTCTGCTTTTTTCTTCGGTTTGATTTCCAGCTTCCACTGTGTAGGGATGTGCGGACCAATTGCCATGATGCTGCCGCTCGACCGTAGCAGTCAGGCTAAAAAGACAGCCCAACTCCTGCTCTATCATTTGGGAAGATTAGCGACTTATAGCACTTTGGGACTAATTTTTGGATTGCTTGGAAAAGGTTTTTATCTGGCCGGGATGCAACAGCAGCTTTCAATAATGGTTGGTGTTTTTATGATATTGATTGCTATTGTTCCTGAAAAGGTTTTTATGAAATATAACTTTTCACGGCCAGTTTATACTATTATTTCCAAAGTAAAATCAGGATTGGGTAAACAGTTCAGGAAAAAAAACAACAGCGCCTTGTTTCTTATTGGCCTGTTAAACGGGTTTCTGCCTTGCGGATTGGTTTATGCCGCTTTGTTTGGCGCACTTGCCATGCAAAACGCCCCTTTAGGAATCGCATATATGGCACTCTACGGACTGGGAACCATTCCTATGCTTAGCGCTGCAGCCTATGCGGGGAGTTTTTTAAGCAACGGTTTCAGAAGTAAATTGCAGAAAGTAATTCCTGTAGTTACCGTCATTATAGGAACACTTTTTATTCTTAGAGGAATGGGATTGGATATTATGTATGTTTCTCCCGGTGATATGAGTTTGTTTGTGAAGAGCGGGGCAGATTGTCGCTAAAGGCACTAAGTTGCTGAGGTTCTGAGGCGCTGAGGTTTGGTTCAGTTTTCGGAAAAGGTATTTCTTTATAAATAATTTTGTTTATTTTTTATCTCTCAACAAAAACTTAGAACCTTTTTACCTTACTCCCTCAGAACCTCTTAACCTCAATATCTTTCAACCTTAAAACCTTAGTAACTTCTCTACACAATCAATGAAAACAACTGTGTTTCCGGTATTCTGCGTTTTAAACGAAGGTCAAACGCCATACAGGCATTACGTAAAAAAGGTTTTCCTGCTTCGGTAATGACTAGTTTGTTGTTTTCAATATGCAGCAGGCCGTCATTTTCCATTTCTGATAATTCGGAGAGTACGGCAGGAAGTTCCGGGAAACAAGCATCTGCATGGTTCCATTCGGTTTCAAAGCGGCACATGAGGTTGAGTATGTGCTGTCTGATAATCAAATCTTCCCTGGTAAGGATGTGGCCCCGGTTTACGGGTATCTGGTTCCATTCCAGCAATTGGTAATAGTCATCCAAATCTTTTACATTTTGTGCAAAACCATACCAGCTATCGCTTATAGACGAAACGCCCAATCCTATCATAAGTTGTGTTTTGGAGTGGCTGTAACCCATAAAATTACGATGCAGTTTTCCTTCTTCAGTAGCTTTATAAAGCGAATCGGTTTCCAGTGCAAAATGGTCCATGCCAATTTCTTGGTAGCCGTTGGAATGCAGTAATGCCTTGCCTATTTCATACAGTTTGCGCTTCTCCTCATCTTTAGGAATATCTTCGTCCTTATAGCCACGCTGTCCGTTACCTTTAATCCACGGTGTATGGGCATAACTGTAAAATGCCAAACGGTCCGGCCTTAGAGAACGGGTCTTTTCGATAGTATCGACCACATCTTCAATCGTCTGAAACGGCAAACCGAAAACCAAATCATGTCCAACAGACGTATAGCCAATTTCTTTAGCCCATAACGTTGTTTTTGCCACATTGGAAAAAGGCTGGATGCGGTGAATCGCCTTCTGTACGGTTTCTGAATAATCCTGTACGCCAAAACTCACCCTGCGAAAGCCGAGGTCGTATAGTTTTTGCAGGTGTTCTTTTGTTGTATTGTTGGGATGCCCTTCAAAACTAAACTCAAAATCTTTAGCCTTAGTCCCGGTTTTCAATATGCCGTTAATCAGGTCTTCCAGATGTTTTACGGCAAAAAAAGTAGGTGTTCCACCCCCCAAATGAATTTCCTTAATGACAGGCTTTTCATCCATTGCATGGCAATACAGCTGCCATTCCTTCAAAACGGCTTCCAGATAAGGCTGTTCTACGTTATGGTTTTTGGTAATGCGTTTGGTACAGCCACAAAATGTACAAAGGCTTTCGCAAAACGGCAGGTGAATATAGATACTGATTCCTTCGGCAGCATTGCTTTCGCGGAATGATTTTTTAAAAGATTGCATCCAGGCTTCATAACTGAAATCACCACTCTCCCAATACGGAACGGTTGGATAGCTCGTATATCTTGGACCGGGAACGTTATATTTTTGAATAAGGGAATTGCTTGGCATAATCGGTAATTTTATGCCAAAGCTACTCCTGTTGCTGTTTTTAAAAAATGATAATTGTCATGTCTGTTTATTTTAACAACATGACTTTGAACAGGATATCTTAATTCACGAAATTCTTGCGGTATTCGTTGGGACTCATGCCTACTTCTTTTTTGAAAAGCCTTGAAAAATAAGGCGGATTGTCAAAACCTAAAGCATAGGCTGTTTCAGAAACCGAATTTTCAGAACCCTGCAATAAATTCTTAGCTTCAGATATCAGGAAGATGTGAATCAATTCAATTGCCGTTTTTCCGGTTTCCTGTTTCAAAACATCACTCAGGTATCGCGGTGAAAGGTTGAATAAATCAGCCAGTGACTTGACTGTTGGGAGTCCTTTTTCCTGCAACTTTCCTTTTTCAAGATACGATGCCAGCAGGTCGTTAAACTTAGAAACTGTTTTTCCCGACAATTCTGTCCTGTTGATAAACTGCCGCTTATAGAAACGCTGCGAATATTTCAGTATGGAATCGATATGGGCAATGATAATTTCCCGACTGTATTCGTCCTGATTATTATAATATTCCCCTTCAATTTTACTATGCAGGTCCCAGATAATCTGTTCTTCGCGTGCGGAAAGATGGAGCGCCTCATTGGCTTCGTAATCAAAATATCCGTATTTTTTTATCTCAGAATGCAGATGGTAGCCATTTAAGAAATCTTCATGAATCCAGATGATAAATCCTTTTTCTTCGAGTTCCACATTATTGATTTCTATGACCTGTCTTGGCTTCATGAACATCATCGAGCCGTTATCATGGTCATATTTTGTTCGCCCATAAAGTACATAACCCGATTTGATTTTTTTAAAAGCAATCATGTAAAAATCGGTAGTAAATTCGCTCTGCCCGATAGAACATTCGGATAGCTTTTCACACATTACCAGGCTAATCAAAGGATTTTCCGGTGGCGGATAGCCAATGGAACGGTGCAGTTCGCTTATGGTTTTGAAATGTCTCATAAAAAAGTAGAAGAACTACGCTTTAAAGGCGCAGTTCTTTTTAAATTAGGTACGTAAATATACTAAAAAAAGCAAATTAATTTCCGTGGGCTTTTGCAGATACTTCTTTCCATTCTTCCCATTCTGAAAGACGTTGTGCATATACTTCTTTTACCCATGGCAGGGCCACTTTCCCCAGGAAAAGACGCAATGGCGGATTG
>OGQD01000204.1_pt1 | contig 49209 bp, 41 predicted proteins | sample 1553091 | NCBI WGS metagenome assembly OGQD01 (sample SAMEA2580290, study PRJEB22360) | human gut metagenome | biome: human gut; feature: human-associated habitat; material: faeces | place: Denmark | collected 2008/2010
CTCGCCGCCGATATGGCGACCATGCACGGGCGCGAATTGCAGACTGTGCTGCCCGTGCAGATGCTTGCCCAAAGCCGCATCGCAAAGAATTTCACCGCCTTCGCCCAAAGCGGCAAGGCGCAAGGCATGGGTGATGTGTTCACTATCCAGCTGCGCATTGCCACCGACTGCTGCCAAAGCGATGCGCAGGCTCAGCTTATGCCCGGAAACCGGGGGCAGGTCGGCCACCCGCTGCTGCATGTCGATGGCCGCATGGCAAGCCGCTTCCGCATGGCTGAAACGGGCCAGCAGTTCGTCGCCCACGACCTGCTGGATTCTCCCCTCCTGCCCTTCGATGGAGCGCGTGATGCGCTTCAGGCAACGATCGATGGCACGCTCGGCCTCCTGCTCGTTGAGACGCTGATGCAGGGATGCGCTGCCGGTCATATCGGCAATCATGAAAATGCTGCTGGTGTGAGCTTCGGACATGCTTGATGACGACATGGTCAGGGGTCGGTAAAAATGAAGCGGCGATTATACGCTTGAAATCAAGGCATTGGCGGCACACAAACCGCGGGCTGCTGAATCGGAAAGGCACCGAATACCGGGTACTCGACGCTGTCGAAAGCGATATCGCCTTCGCTGACCGGCGTCTCCAGGGTCAGCCCGCGGAAATCGAACAGCGCGTTGTCCCCCAGGTGCGAGGGCACCACGTTTTGCAGCGCAGTAAACACCGCTTCGGTGCGCCCGGGATAGCGGCGATCCCAGTCCTGCATCATCTCGCGCACTTTCTGGCGCTGCATGTTTTCCTGCGAACCGCACAAATTGCACGGAATGAGCGGGTAATCCATGCCCCGGGCAAATTTGGCGATGTCGCTCTCGGCGCAGTAAGCCAGCGGGCGGATGACGATGTGCGCCTTGTCGTCGGTCACCAGCTTGGGCGGCATGGCTTTCAGCTTGCCGCCGAACAGCAGGTTGAGGAACAGGGTGTGCACCATGTCGTCGCGGTGGTGACCGAGCGCGATCTTGTTCGCGCCCAACTCCTTCGCGGTGCGGTAAATGATGCCCCGGCGCAGGCGCGAGCACAGCGAGCAGGTGGTCTTGCCTGCCGGAATCTTGTCCTTGACGATGGAGTAGGTGTCGGCTTCGACGATGCGGTACTCGATACCCAGGGAAGCAAAATAATTGGGCAGGATCTCGGCCGGAAAGCCGGGCTGCTTCTGATCGAGATTCATGGCGATCAGCTTGAACTTCACCGGCGCGCGCTGTTGCAGGGCGAGCAGCATGGAGAGCAGGGTGTAGGAATCCTTGCCGCCGGAACAGCAGACCAGCACCACATCGCCCTCCTCGATCATGTTGTAGTCGATGATGGCTTTGCCGGTGCGGCTTTCCAGTTGTTTACGCAGTTTTTGCAGGGTGCCGGACAAGGGGATGCTCATGGTGGGCTGGCTGAAATGCGAGAGATACGAAAGGGCGCAAGTTTACCTGCAAGTGCGGTGAAAGCCCGCATCTCGGTAAAATGACCGTTTTTCCCGCTGCCACGCCATGTCTGCCCTACCCCTGCCCAGCGAAGACGCACTGACACACAGTCAGGCCATGTTTACCCATCTCGTGAGCGAAATCAGCAACAACGGCGGCTGGCTGTCCTTTGCCGATTTCATGGCCGAAATGCTTTACGCACCGGGCCTGGGTTATTACGCGGCGGGCGCGCAGAAATTCGGTGCGGCAGGCGATTTCGTCACCGCGCCGGAAATGACGCCGCTGTTCGCCCAGGCTTTGGCGCGGCAACTGGCGCAGATCATGGCAGCTGCGGAAAACCGGATCATCGAGGTTGGCGCGGGTTCCGGGCGTCTGGCCGCCGATCTGCTCGCGGCGCTGGAAGCGCAGGGCGGGCTGCCGCGCTCTTACGCCATTCTCGAACTCTCGCCCGATCTGCAAGCCCGCCAGCGGGCCACGCTGGCGGCAGAAGTGCCGCATCTGCTGGAACGGGTGCAGTGGCTGACGCAGTTGCCGACTGAGTTTTCCGGCGTGGTCGTCGCCAACGAGCTGCTCGACGCCCTGCCGACGCATCTGGTGAAGTGGAGCAAAACGGGGATTTTCGAGCGCGGCGTCAGCCTCGATCCGGCAGGACGTTTCACGTGGAACGACAGACCCGCCGACGGCGAATTGCTGGCAGCCGCAAAGGAAATTGCCACAGAACACGCACTGGAAACCCCGGAATCCGACTACGTTTCAGAAATCTCGCTCGCCGCGCGCGGCTGGGCCGCCGCCTGGGGCGATCGTTTGCGCCGGGGCGCGCTCATTCTCATCGACTACGGATTCCCGGCGCACGAGTATTACCACCCGCAGCGCCACGCAGGCACGCTGATGTGCCACCACCGCCACCACGCGCACAGCGACCCCTTTTATCTGCCGGGGTTGCAGGATGTGACGGCGCACGTCGATTTCACCGCGCTAATTGCCGCTGCTCACAGGAGCGGCCTGGAACTCCTCGGTTACAGCACGCAAGGACAGTTCTTGCTGAACTGCGGCATCCTGCAAGCCCTGGCGCAGATTCCCGCAGAAACGCCCGCTTACTACCGGGCCGCCAGTGCCGTCGGCAAGCTGACCATGCCGCACGAAATGGGCGAGTTGTTCAAGGTCATGGCGCTGGGCCGTGGCATCGATGCGGACTTGCTGGGTTTTATCCGGGGCGACCAGAGCCACCGCCTGTGAGGCCGGATGTATACTGAGCGCCGTGCCTGGTCGCAGCGGAGCCTGCCATGAATATTCCCGCCATCAATAGCACCGTCAATGCCCTCAGCCAGTCCTCGACGCCTGATGCCGTCAATATTCTGGTGCTGAAAAAAGCGATTGCCCTGGAAGGCCGCGCTGCCCTGCAGCTTCTGGAGGCCATTCCTGCCCCGAGCAATCCGGCGCATCTGGGTAACACCGTCGACACCTTTGCCTGAGGCCGCATCGCGGGAAAATCAGTCTTCCAGTTCTTGCAGCCAGTTTTCCACCAGGCCCGCCGCAGCGGGCCAGTTTTTTTCGTGGGTAATGGCATGCCCCATGCCGGGCAGGATATGGCAGGACTCGCCATAGGTTTGCGCCGTGGTTTGCACGAGAAAGGCCGGTACCAGCACGTCGTGCTGCGCGCCGACGATGAGCATGGGCGGGCGGCGCATGTGCAGCAGATTGGGCAGGCTGAACATCGACATGTCCCAGATGGCGCGCTGCGACTCGTTCTGCATGCGGTTCAGCCAGCTTTCCAGCATGGCTTCGTCCGCCTCACCCGCAAACAAGGCTTCGCGCACGGTATCCGTGTCGGTGTAGTTGCCGGCCAGGATGCGGTTGAGTTCGAGAAAAATGCCCGGTTTCTGCAGCATGAGATGAAACTGCGCCGCCACCAGACCTTGCGGCGGCACCGAGCAGAGCAGCGCGACGGCGCGCGCCGGGTGGTGTTCAAGATATTTCTGGGCGACGAAACCGCCCATCGAGTGGCCGATCAGCACCGGGTCGATCTGCAAAGCCTGCACCACACAGCGCACATCATCGACGTAATCGGCCACGGACAACCAGTTGATCTGCTCATGGCCGCTGCTGCCGCCGTGGCCGCGCAGGGAAAGGGCGTGGCAGGGGTAACCCGCCGCCGCGAAATACGGCATGAAAGTTTCCGTCCACATCCAGCCACCGGCAAAGGCACCGTGGATGAAGAGGAGCGGCGGGCGGGCGTTTTGGGTGGCTTCCGGCAGGCAGGAAAAAACTTCGCGCCCGGCTATCTGTTGGCTGGTGATTTGCATGATCGGCTCTTGTGCTTGGTCGTATGGTGTAATGCGCGCTTCCGAGGGAGGCTGCAATGTTGAAATGGGTGTTGACCCTGGTGCTGGCGATTTTTCTACTGGGCATCCTGACGCCACATCTGGCCCGCTTCATTCGCTTCGGTCAACTGCCGGGGGATTTCAGATGGCGGATCGGCGGGCAGGAATACCGTTTTCCCCTGGTCAGCATCCTCTTGTTTTCACTTTTCATCTGGCTCCTCGGGCGACTCCTTTAACACGGCGCGCACGGCGGCAATGCGGGCGCTGCGGATACGCTGCGGAATCTTTCCGGGTCGCCCATCGCCGTTGCAGGCGGCGGCAATGGCCCCCGCATCGACTTGCCGCACGGCGGCAAGCAAGCGCCGCAGATAGTCGCTTTGCGGATAAGGGCGCGTCTCCCAGCCCAGCCGACCATTGAAATCGCACTGGCAGGCAGCAAGCAGTTCGTTGAAACGCTGGGGACGGCGCAGGGCATCGCAGCGTTCCAGCAGATCGACCACGGTGCTGGCCTTGAGTTCGGCGGCGCGGTGGACGTTGCCGTGTTCACGGGCGGTGATGACGGCGAGTTCGCGGCATTCGTTGGGCACGCGCAGGCGTCGGCTCATGCTCTGGCACAGGCCGACGCTGCGCCCTTCGTGGCCGTGGTGGCGGGGAAGGATGTCGGCAGGCGTGGTGGCCTTGCCCAGATCGTGGCACAGCGCGGCATAGCGCACGCTCAGGGGATACCCATGGCGGGCCGCCTGGTCGAGCACCAGCAGGAGATGCGCGCCGGTATCGATTTCCGGGTGGTACTCGGCCCGCTGCGGCACGCCGAACAAGGCATCGACCTCCGGCAGCAGGCGCTTCAACGCGCCGCAGGCGCGCAGCACTTCGAACATGCGCGCAGGCTTGTTTTCCATCAGCCCCTTGGCCAGTTCCTGCCAGACCCGCTCGGCGACCAGATGGTCGACTTCGCCGTTCCGCACCATGTCCTGCATCAGGGCGAGGGTTTCCGCAGCGATGCCGAAATCGGCAAAGCGCGCCGCGAAACGCGCCAGACGCAGGATGCGCACCGGATCTTCGGCAAAAGCCGGGCCGACGTGGCGCAGGATTCTGGCATCGAGATCGGCCCGACCGTGGAAGGGATCGTGTAAGCGTCCTGTCGCATCGCGGGCGATGGCATTGATGGTCAGGTCGCGGCGCGCGAGATCCTGTTCCAGCGTGACATCCGGCGCGGTGTGGAAGGTGAAGCCGTGATAGCCGCGCCCGCTCTTGCGCTCGGTGCGAGCCAGCGCGTATTCGGCCTGGGTGCGGGGATGCAGGAAAACCGGGAAATCCTTGCCGACCGGGCGGAAACCGGCGGCCAGCATGGCTTCGGGGCTGGCACCGACGACCACGTAATCATGATCGTCGCTCGCGCGTCCGAGCAGGCTGTCGCGCACCGCGCCGCCGACGCTGTAAATCTGGGCGTCGGCGGTGATTTTCGGGAAAGCGTCGCTTGCCTTAGCGGCCGGCACGGAAACGGAAACTGTCGAGTTTGCCGCGCGGGGTGCTGTGTGCGATGTAGGTGGGGGCGACTGCTTCCAGCGCCGTCGGCTGCCAGCGGGCGGGTGCCTGGCAGTTTGCATCGCAGACGCTGTCGACCTGCATCGAGCGCAGGTTGTCCGGCGACAGAACGGGGTTGGGCAGCAGCCACATCAAGCCGGCCTGCAGATAGGCCCAGCCCTCCGAGAGAGGGACGATGCGGGCATTGCTGCCGCACAGTTGCGCCGTGTAATCGACCAGTTGGCGCAGGGTGTAGGTTTGCGGACCGGCCAGATCGTAGGTCTGACCGTAGGTGCCGACCTCCGACAGCGCGTCGATGAAGGCATCGGCCACGTCGGCGGCCCAGACCGGCTGGAAGCGGGCATGGCCGAAGCCGAGGGGGAAGATCGGGGTGACCTTGAGTGCCTTGGCGAAAGTGTTGAGGAAGCTGTCGCCCAGGCCGAAAATGACCGAGGGGCGGAAGATGGTGGCATCCAGTTGGCCGCTCGCCGCACGCACGATGGCCTCGCCCTCGCCCTTGGAGGCGAGGTATTCCGACGGCCCTTTGGGATCGGCTTTCAGGGCGCTCATGTGCAGCAGGCGGCGCACACCGCTGGCCTGACAGGCGGCCACGATTTTTTTCGGCAACTCGACGTGAGCGGCGGCAAAATCCTGACTGTACGGCAGTTTGACGTCGCGGCTGTGCAGCACGCCGACCAGATTGATCACGGCATCCTGGCCGCGCATCAGTTCACGCAGCGTTTCCGGGCAATGGATGTCGGCTTCCGGCATCGTCACACCCGGCTGCATGATCAGCGCCTTGGTGCGTTCACGGCGGCGCGTCGGCACGGTGACTTCGATGCCGCGTTGGGCCAGACGATTGACGATATAGGTGCCGACAAAACCGCTCCCGCCCAACAGCAGAACTTTTTTGATGCTCATCAGAAACCCCGCAAGACGTTACTCGACAAAGCGGCAATTTTACGTGAAATCCGCTGTTTACGGGGATTCGCAGGGATATGCCGCCGCGGTGCCGCCAGATCAGCGGCTGGCGGCAAGGGCGCGTTGCAGCAAGGTGTTGACCAGATCGGGATCGCCCAGCAGGCGAATCTCGCCGGCAGCCACTTCAGCGGCCAGCAAATGGCTGAGGATGGTGAACGCCTCGGTCTGGGGCGCATTGATCAGAAGCAGGCGCTCGCTGGCGGGACTTTGCTGGCAGAGGCAGAAATTCTGCTCGCGGCCGGCCAGGGTGAGCTGGAACCACTGCCCCGGCGAAAAGGGGCTGCGGCCGGCCCGGGCAGAAACCGGGGGGCGGCTGTCGCGGGTGTGCAGGATCAGGGTGCCGCTTTCCAGCTGGCCATCGACCATGACGGCCACAGTTGCAGAAGCCCCGGTTTCGGCTGCCTCGGGCACGTTTTCGGCCGGCGCATTGGGGCGCATGGCCCGGGTTTGCAGGGCAAAACAGGCATCGAGTATCGCGGTCTGCTGCTCGGAAGGCAGCTTGAGGCTCTCCATGTCGGCCTTCAGGGCCTGCAGGACGGCGGGCAGTTCGCGCGCCAGCGCCTTGCGTCCTTCCGCATCGGCCTTCGGCTGGAAGGTCCACAGCAGCTTGTCGAGGCGGGTCAGGCGTTCGGCCCAGGCAGCGCTTTCCGGGCCGTCCTGCAACCAGGTGCGCTCGAGCAGGCGGCTGGCATCCTGGCGTAGATAGCTCTGCAGTACGGCGGGCAGCTTGGCGATGTTCATCTGGGCCAGCAAAATGGCGATGCCTTCGCTCGCTTCGTCGCGCCGGTCGATCTGGCGCAGCAGGGGAAGGTAGGCGGCAGACGCCTGCAGGCGCCGGTTGAAACGGACCCCGATCTGTTGCCCCAGCGTTTGTGCGGCCCGCTCGAAAGCAGCGGCGTGGTCGCTGTCCCTGACGAGATCCTGAACGAGGTTTTCAAGCTCGCCCGCAAAACTCTCGCTCCCGTCCTGCGCGTCACCCAACTCGCCCACGCAGCGCCCGAGGGCGGAAAACAACTGTCGCCAGGGATGGTCGGCCCGGGTAAACAGACTGCGATCCTTGAGCGCCAGTTTGACGGTGGGAATCTGCAGGCGGGCAAACAGTTGCTTGAGCGTGGGTGGCAATTCCGGGGCGCTGAACAGCATGTCGAAGAGCAAACCGACGGCGTCTATGGTCTGTCCTTCGCTCGTGTTGGCGGGAATGCCGAACTCCTGCGCATTGATCGGATGGATGGCCGCCGGCGCTCGGGCCGGCGGCGGGCTGGCGGGAGCGAAAAGCTCCGGGATCAGGGCTTCCAGCCTGGGCGAGGTATCGGTCAGAAAATTGCTGCTGGCAGCAGGCTTGGGCGCGCTGGAGACCGACCCCATCTGCTCCAGGCGGAACCACAGGTTTTCCAGTGCGGCCTGATCGAGCAGAGCGGGTTCCGTCGCATCGTTGCGCCGATTTTTCTGCACGAGCAGTGCAAGAATATCCTTGGGCAGAGCCGAATGCGCAGCGGCGTTGGCCGACCCGTTGCCCCGATTGTTGCCCGCTTGCACGCCTGCAGCGCCGGTGATGCTGACCACACTTTCCTGCGTCCTGATGATGCCGGCCTGGGTCGGCTCGATGCCCAGACGCGCCATTTCCTCTTCCAGCGCTTCGTAGAGGGGCGGCAATTCGCGGCACAGCATGTCTTCGACGCGATCGAGCAGATCGAGTTTTTCATCCAGCGAACTTGCCCCGGCCTGTTCGAAAAACACGCGCAGGCCTTCGACGATGCCGGCCGGCCCGGTGGGATTCTGGTTCTTGCCCAGCTCCGGGCGCGCCAGCAGGGTCATGAAGCGCAACTGGGTTTTCCACAAGGCGGTGCTGGCGGCATCGCTCAACCGGGTGCTGACGCGGTCCAGGCGAAGGTTCAGTTCGAGATCATCCTCGCCGATCAGGGAGATGCGGGAAGAAGTCAGACTACGGAGCTCGTCGCCAAAACTGCTTTGCTGCTGCTGCGCCGCCCGGGCGTCGAAATAGCGACCGCTGCCATTGATGATGGCCTGAATTGCAGTCGGTGAAAGCAGGCCGCTTTGGCGCAGCAAATCCGCCAAGTGTTGCAGAAAGAATTTCCGGCATTGCGGTAGGCGTGCCAGCGGCATGTGCTGTCCCGCTGCGGTCTGCATCGACATGGTGTTGGCCCGTTCTGTCCTTGTGTTGAAAGAATGTCCGGTTGGGGAATTTTGTGATGTGTCAGAAGTGACGCCACGACGGACTCTGACATTTTTCGAGACAATTTTACGGCAAATCAGGGTTCTTTGCGGCACCGGCAGCACCCGGGGCAACCGTGCCCAGGCGGGTTTTCAGGGAGTCGGGGCGGTTGTTGAAGTAAATCGAGTAATACACGGCATTGCTCATGACTTTTTTGACGTAATCGCGCGTTTCGGAAAAAGGAATGGTTTCGGCATAAATCGCGCCTTCCAGCGCTTGCTCGGCCCGCCAGCGGCGCGCCCGGCCAGGGCCGGCGTTGTAGGCGGCGGAGGCGAGCACCGGGTGCTGGTCGAGGTCGTCCATGACCATGCGCATGTAGCTGGTGCCGAGCAGCACATTGGTGTCGGTATCGTTGACCCGCGCGTGCTGGTAGTCGCGCAGCCCGATCTTCTTCGCCACCCATTTGGCGGTGGCCGGCATCAGTTGCATCAGACCGGAAGCCCCGGCGCTGGAACGGGCATTGCCGACGAAACGGCTTTCCTGGCGCATCAGGCCGTACACCCAGGCATCGTCGAGCGCCTGCTGGCGGGCGGCAGGGCGGATCTGGTCGGCGTAGGGGGCGAGAAAGCGCAGTTGGTAATCGTGTTCTTCCTGCGTGCGTTCGGCGGTGTTGATGGCACGATCCCAGAGCCGGTTTTCTTCTGCCAGACGGGCGGTGGCCAGAAGCTGGCGATCGTTCATGCCGCGCAGCGACCAGTTCCATTCGCGCACGGCTTCGGTGCGCAGATCGAGACGGAAGAAGACCAAAGCGCGCTGCAAGCCGGGATTTTCCCGCGCCGCCTGCATTTCCGGCAGCGTGACCGGCGCGGCCTGCGGCGGGGTGGCGACCGCGCGGCCCAACTCTTCCTCGGCGAGGTTGCCGTAGAAACTGGCTTGTCCGGCGATTCTGGCAAACAGCTTGCGCCCTTCCTCGCTGCGTCCGCCGGCTTTCTCGGCGCGCCCCAGCCAGTAGATCCATTCCGGACGTTCCGCCAGACGCGGCGACATGGCCAGAATGGCTTGGCGCACCTTGGCCCAGGCTTGCTGGCGCAGGGCAGCGCGCACTTTCCACTGCTGGTTTTCCTCGCTCAAAGCGGCGTCGCCCGCCCGCTCGTAGTAGCCGAGGGCCTCCGGCTGATGCTTGCGCGCGGCTTGCAGGGCAATCTGGCTCCAGGCCCACTGCGCTTCGCTGGCGCCCAGTTGCGCCTGGCGTTTTTCCAGTTCGGCGGCGGCGATGCGCGGATCGTTGGCGGCAACGTAGCGCAGGGCGATGGCGGTGAGTTCGCGCCCGCCCCGGGTGGCAGCCCAGTTGGCCGGCTGGCGGGCGAGATGAAGCATGGCGTTCTTGATTGTCTGATCGAACGCCGCCAGTTCGCGGACGCGGTTTTCCGGCAGATAGTCGAGAGTGCGCCGGGCCGCCTGCGGGCGGTTGATTTCGATTTGCAGACGCGCCCGCGCCCAGATCTTGTCGACATCCATGCGTCCGCTCGCCACCAGGGCATCGAGCACGGGCTGGCAGGTTTCCGGCGGATTCGGCTCCTCCAGCCAGAGGCTTTCGGCGCGTTCCAGAGCGGCGCGCTCGCCCTGATTGAGCGCCGCCTGCTGGGCCAGACAGTTGAGCTCGGTATCCGGAGCGATCAGCCTGGCTGCCTCGCGCTGGGCGGTGCTCCAGTTGGCGTCCTTGACCAGGACGCGCAGCCAGTCGGCGCGCAGTTTTTCGGCGACGTAGCTGCCTTCGTTGGCGTCAAGAAAAGCCGGAATGCCGCGCGCGTCGTCCTTGGCGAGCAGATTGCGCAGACGGTAGTTTTCCGCGTAGGCCGCCAGCGGATGGTTGCCGATCTGTTCGATGGCCAGTTCCAGGCGTGGCAGATCGCCTTTGCGAAAGGCTTCGCGGGCAGCGTTGAAAGCGCTGTCGTCGCTGCTCTGCGCGTGGCTGGCCGCGCTCAGGAGGAAACAGGAAAGAAAGAGCAGCGGGCGTTGTGACAGAGCCTGGGGGGCGGCTAAACTCATGTGCGTCATTGGTTTTATGAGTGGACTACAGGTGGCGGACGAGAATAGCACGGCAGAGCGCGCGGCACGCCGGCTGGCTTTGCGGCAGGAGATGCGGCGGCGGCGGGCGGCGCTTGATGCGCCAACTTATCAGGCGCATTCGGCAGCCATCAATGCGCATCTGCGCCGCTTTCCCTGCCCGCAGATTGCTGCTTTCTGCTGGCCCATCGAGCAGGAACCGGACGTGCGGGCCGCCATCGCGTTCTGGTGTGCTGCTGGCAGCCGGGCGGTTTTGCCGGTCGTGACGGCACCGGCCACCCCGCTTGCCTTTCGCGCCTGGACGCCGGCCACGCCGCTGGCGGCGGATCGTTATGGCATTCCGACGCCGACGGCGGGGGCATGGCTGCAACCCGATCTGATCCTGCTGCCGCTCAATGCCTTCGATGCTGCTGGCTACCGCCTGGGTTACGGCGGGGGTTTCTTTGACCGCACGCTGGCGGCGCTGCGGCCACGTCCCCTGGCGGTCGGCGTCGGCTTTGAAATCAACCGGGTGGCAGACATCGAACCGGAAGCGCACGATCAGCGGCTGGACTGGATCGTGACCGAGGAAGGGGCGTGGAAAGTCTGATTTGCCGATCCGATTGGCCGATCCGAAGTTGCATGAGTCTGGTGCTGGTGCTTGGCACGCCCCATCGGGTTGCAACGCTCATTGAACCGGATCAGCCAGCCGCCCGCACCCCTGCCGCCAGCCGGCGCAGGGCTTCTTCCAGCGTTTCCGACGGGCAGCCGAAATTCAGGCGCAGCCAGCCGGGCGCGCCGAAATCCCTGCCGTCGTTCAGGCCCAGGCCGTGCGCCTCAAAATGCCGGGCGGAGTCGGCGAGATTGAGCGATCGCACGTCCAGCCAGGCGAGGTAGGTGGCTTCGACGTGCGTCATGCGGATGCCGGGCAGCGCGGCGACGGCGTTTTCCACCCGGTCGCGGTTGCTGCGCAGCACGTCGAGCAGTTCGCGGCGCCAGCCGGCAGCGTCGCGGTAAGCCGCCGCGCAGGCTACGTAACCGAGCACATTGACGTGCGGCACGATGCCTGCCATTGCTGCGCTGAAGCGCCGGCGCAGGGCGGTATCGGGAATGATGGCGAAGGCGCAGCCCAGGCCGGGCAGATTGTAGGTTTTCGAGGGGGCCATCAGGGTGATGCTGCGCCGGGCAGCCGCCTCCGACAGGCTGGCGAAGGGAATGTGGCGGCGCGCCTCATCCAGGATCAGGCCGCAGTGGATTTCGTCGGAGCAGACGATCAGGTCGTGGCGCTCGGCAAAATCGGCCAGCCGTTCCAGTTCCTCGCGCTGCCAGGCGCGACCGACCGGGTTGTGCGGGTGGCATAGCAGGAACAGTTCGCTTTCGGCGCGGACGCTGGCTTCCAGCGCCGCCCAATCCCATTGCCAGTGCCGCTCGGCGCAGACCAGGGCGCAGGTGTCGAGCGCCCGCCCGGAAAGCTGCGGAGCGGAGAGGAAAGGCGGATAGATGGGGGTGGCGGTGAGCACGCGCCCGCTGACGCTGCGGCAGGCGACGTTCAGGCCAGTGACCAGACCCGGCAGCCAGACCAGCCAGTCCGCATCGACCTCCCAGGCGTATTCGGCGCGCAGGTGATTGAGCACTGCCGCGTACACCTGCGGCGTGGCCTCGCCGTAGCCGAAGATGCCATGCGCCACCCGCGCCTGCAGCGCCTCCAGCACGGCGGGCGGCGCGGTGAAATCCATGTCGGCCACCCACAGCGGCAGCACGTCACGACCGGCGTAACGCGCCCATTTGATCGAATCGGTGCCGCGCCGCGCGGGCGGGTCGGTGAAAGCGTCCACCCCGGCGTTCACACCGAGAGATGTTCGTACAGCGCGGTGGACAGGTAACGCTCGCCATAGGAAGGCGTCAGCACGACGATCAGCTTGCCGGCGTTTTCCGGTCGGCGGGCGAGTTCGAGCGCGGCCCAGACGGCGGCCCCGGACGAAATGCCGACCAGCAACCCCTCGTCGGTCGCCATGCGGCGGGCGGTGGCGAAGGCGTCATCGTTCTTGACCCGGATCACCTCGTCGTAGATGGCGGTGTTGAGGGTGGCCGGCACGAAACCCGCGCCGATGCCCTGAATCGGGTGCGGCCCCTTGGCCCCGCCGGACAGCACCGGCGAGGCATCCGGTTCGACGGCGACGATCCGCACACCCGGCTTCTTCGCCTTGAGCGCCTCGCCCACGCCGGAAATGGTGCCGCCGGTGCCGACCCCGGCGACGAAGATGTCGACCTGTCCGTCGGTGTCGCGCCAAATTTCCTCGCCGGTCGTGCTGCGGTGCACCGCCGGATTGGCCGGATTCTCGAATTGCTGCGGGATGAAATAGCGGCTGTCGGACTCGGCCAGCGCCTTGGCGCGGGCAATCGCGCCGCCCATGCCTTCGCTGCCCGGCGTCAGGATCAGGTCGGCCCCGTAGGCTTGCAGCAGCAGCTTGCGCTCGCGGCTCATGGTGTCGGGCATGACGAAAGCCGCCTTGAGGCCGCGTGCGGCGCAGACCATGGCCAAGCCGATGCCGGTGTTGCCGGAAGTCGGCTCCAGCACGATGGTGTGCGGCCCGATCTTGCCCTGGGCTTCTGCCGCATCGAGCATGGCGACCGCGATGCGGTCCTTGACGCTGTGTCCGGGGTTGAAGAATTCCAGCTTGGCGACGACGCGCGCGCCGGTATCAGCAGCGAGGCGATTGATCTGGACGAGCGGCGTGTTGCCGATGAGATCGGTGACGTTCTGCGCGATTTTCATGGGAAGCTCCGAAACAAAATGGATGGGCAGATTCTAGGCGCGGCAAACCGAACAGAAAAGAATAAAAACCGAAACATTTATTCTTTTTTGAGCTATCCAAGAAAGAGCTTGTATACCGGGTTGTTGCTCTCGTCCCAGTGTTCGTAACCCAGGGTCTTGAGGAATTGCCGGAAAGCCTGCATCTCGCCGCTGGGCACCTGCATGCCGACCAGTACCCGGCCATAGTCGGCGCCGTGGTTGCGGTAGTGGAACAGGCTGATGTTCCAGCCGCTGCTCATTTTCTCCAGGAAATTCATCAGGGCGCCGGGGCGCTCCGGGAAGACGAAACGATAGACCAGTTCCTGCAAATCGCCCTGCTGCGCTTGCGGCGCGTGGCCGCCGACCATGTGGCGTACGTGATTGCGCGCCAGATCGTCGTCGCTCAGATCCAGCGTGGGATAACCGTGCCTGCGCAGCGTTTCAGCGAGTTTTTCCGACTCCTTGCGCCCGCTCACCTGAATGCCGACATAGACGTGCGCCTCGTGCGCGGCGTTGTAGCGGTAGTTGAATTCGGTCAGGCTGCGCTGGCCGATGAGGGCGAGGAATTTTCTGTACGCGCCCGGTTTTTCCGGCAGGGTGACGGCAAAAACGGCTTCGCGCTGCTCGCCGAACTCGGCGCGCTCGGCGACGAAGCGCAGGCGGTCGAAATTCATGTTGGCACCGGAAGTCACCGCCACCAGGTTCCTGTCCTTCAGCTTGTGCTGGCGGGCGTATTCCTTGGCTCCGGCCACGGCCAGCGCGCCGGAAGGCTCCAGGATCGAGCGCGTGTCCTCGAACACGTCCTTGACCGCGGCGCAGATGGCGTCGGTATCGACCAGCACGATGTCATCGAGCAGTTCGCGGCACAGGCGGAAGGTTTCCTCGCCGACGTATTTGACCGCGGTGCCGTCGGCAAACAGGCCGACCTGCGGCAATTGCACGCGCTTGCCGGCGGCGATGGACTGCTTCATCGCGTCGGCGTCGAAGGTTTCCACCCCGATCACCTTGATTTCCGGGCGCAGGCGCTTGATGTAAGCGGCCACGCCCGCCGCCAGCCCGCCGCCGCCGATGGCGCAGAACACGGCGTGCAGCGGGCCGTTGTGGCGCGAGTGCTGACGCAGGATTTCCATGGCGATGGTGCCTTGCCCGGCGATCACTTCCGGGTCGTCGAAGGGGTGCACGAAAGTGAGCTTTTCCGTTTTTTCCAGTTCGCGGGAATGGGCGTAGGCCGCGTCGTAGGAATCGCCGTACAGCACCACTTCGCCGCCGCGCTGGCGCACGGCGTCCACCTTGATCTGCGGCGTCGACACCGGCATCACAATCACCGCCCGGCAGCCCAGATAGCGCGCCGACAGCGCCACGCCCTGCGCATGGTTGCCGGCGGAAGCGCAAATCACGCCGCGCTTGAGCTTGTCCGCCGAGAGGCTGGCGATCTTGTTGTACGCGCCGCGCAGTTTGAAGGAAAACACCGGCTGCATGTCCTCGCGCTTCAACCAGATACGGTTATTGACGCGGGCAGAAAGGTTGTCCGCCAGATCGAGCGGGGTTTCCTCGGCCAGATCGTAGACCTGGGCGTTGAGAATTTTTTCGAGGTAATCGGGAGCGGCGGGCATGGCGATGAGCGCGTAAGCAAAGGACGCAATTTAACAGTTTCAGCCGCGCCCTGCCCGCTTGCGTTTCTGTGTAACGGCAAGGAATCCGAGCCGCAAGCAGGAAAATTCCCATATTCCACATAATGAAAACAACATTTTCAATCCGGCATTTATTCATGAAAAACACATGTTTACATATAACCTCAGTGATATTTTTCAAAGACTTGTTCTGGCTTAGGATGCGCCCACATCAAAAAGGAGGGGCTTGTGATGCTCGCAGCGCAGCAAAAAAAAGGAACGGCAAGGGCAGCGCGTGTATCGGAAAAAGCGCGCCGGAAAAATTATCTGGCGGCGGTCCGTTATCTCGACGGCCGGCGGGAAATCATCGAAGTGCGTGACGCCGACGATCTCGCCGATGCGCGCCTCATGGTGCTGGAAGAACTGGGGCCGGTGCGCTGCCTGTTACTCAGCGAACGGCGCTGATCAGCGCCGCCCGGCCAGCCGGCGGAAAAACCCGCGCCGATCCAGCGGAGCCTGGCTGGACGGATCGGCATCCGGAGGCGCAGCGGCAGGAATGCCGCCCGCTACGTCCGCAGGCTCAAAAATCAGTTGCAGCGCCTGCATGGCGCTCCTGAGCGCGGCTTCCTGATCCGGCAGATCGTCCAGCGGCGCGACGACCATGGCAAAAGCGTATGCCGGTAAATCGGGGCCAGCGCCCTGCTCGACGGTGAACTCCAGGTCGCCCGCCGGAAAGGCCACACGCAGCGCAGCGCCGGCTTCTTCGTCGCGCCACGCCGTGCCGCCGCCGGGCAGCAGCAGGAGATGAACGAACCAGGGCGTAACCACCGCGCCCAGCCAATCGCCCTGATGGCGGCGGAACCCGGCGATATCGACGCTGATGCCGGCGCGTCCGTGCTCGCCCTGCGCCGCCAGCTGCGCCTGAAAGCGCCGGTAATGCGCCAGCACGCGCGGGGCGGGGTTGTCGTGATACAGCACAGTCAGGCCAGCAACCGATAAGCCGGCGAATCCAGGCCGCGCACGGCGGCCAGCAGCGCGTCGATGGCTTTCGGGCGGACGAAACCGGCGCGCCAGGCGAGCGCCACCCGGCGCGAAGGTTGCGGATCGGTGAACGGGATGACGCGGATCATGTCGTTATTGTAGGGATGTTGCAGCGCCCCTTCCGGCAACACCGAAACGCCCAGACCGGAAGCCACCATACAGCGGATGGTGCCGATCGAGTGGCCGAGGCGGATGTCGGTTTCCGGGCTGCTCACCTGCGGGCAGGCGCCCAGCACCTGATCGCGGAAGCAGTTGCCGGCCTTGAGCAGCAGGACTTCGTCGCCGGCCACGCTTTCGGGGGCGATGTGGCTTTGCTGTTCCCAGGGGTGGCCACGCGGCACGATGACCTGGAACACTTCGTCGTAAAGCGCGCGGGTGAGAATGCCGGGCAAATCGAAGGGCAACGCCAGGATGGCGACGTCGATATCGTTGTCGCGCAGCATGTCGGCGAGGTTGGCCGTCATGTTTTCCTCGATCACCAGCGGCATGTTGGGAGCAACCGCTTTCAGGGAATGGATCAGTTGCGGCAGCAGATAGGGGCCGATGGTGTGGATGACGCCCAGACGCAAGGTGCCTTCCAGTTGATCGCGCCCGCGCTGGGCGATCTGACGGATCTTTTCCGATTCATCGAGGGCGATTTGCGCCTGCGCCACCACTTGCGCTCCGACCAGGCTCGGGCTGACGAAACCTTTGCCGCGCTCGAAAAGCTGCACGCCCAGCTCATCTTCGAGGCGGGCGATGGCGACGCTCAGGGTGGGCTGGCTGACCGAGCAACGCTCGGCGGCGCGGCTGAAATTGTTCTCTTGGGCGAGCGCCACAATGTAACGAAGTTCCGTCAAAGTCATGCGTACTCCCTCTAAAGTCACGTGATTGCTGGGGTATAGGGCTGGGCTATGGAGGCCATAGCCAGGGCCCATAAAAAACATTGACTTAAGTCAACTCTATCACGCGATGAGCCGAGACAATGCTCGGACAATTCTGATCCACTTTCATTCAACGAGGGAGAAAACAATGCAACGTACCATTCTGTCGTCTGCCATTGCGCTGATTTCCGGTCTGGCCGTGTTCACCGCCGTGCACGCCGCCAACGATGAGCCGATCAGCCCGATCAAGCCGCCCGCCAGCATCAACACGGGCATGGCCGAACTGGGCAAGAAGCTCTATTTCGATCCGCGCCTGTCCAATTCCGGCATCATGTCCTGCAACACTTGTCACAATCTGTCGATGGGCGGCACCGACAACATCCCGACCTCGGTCGGCGACAAGTGGCAGCAAGGCCCGATCAACTCGCCGACGGTGCTGAACTCCAGCCTCAACCTCGCCCAGTTCTGGGACGGCCGCGCCGCCGACCTCAAGGAACAGGCTGGCGGCCCGATCGCCAACCCCGGCGAAATGGCCTTCACCCACACCCTGGCCGTCGGCGTGCTCGCTTCGATTCCGGCTTACGTCCGCGAATTCAAGCTGGTCTTCGGCAAGGACAAGATCGACATCGATCAGGTAACACTCGCCATCGCCGAATTCGAGAAGACCCTGGTCACCCCGAACTCGCGCTTCGACCAGTGGCTGCTCGGCAACAAGTCGGCCCTGACCGCGACTGAACTCGAGGGTTACAACCTGTTCAAGGGCAGCGGCTGCATCGCCTGCCACAACGGCGAAGCCGTCGGCGGCAACTCCTTCCAGAAGATGGGTCTGGTCGAGCCCTACACCGGCAAGATGCCGGATGGCCGCGCTGCCGTGACCGGCAACGACGCCGACCGCTTCAACTTCAAGGTGCCGACCCTGCGTAACGTCGAACTGACCTATCCCTACTTCCACGACGGCGCCGCCAACACCCTGACTGAAGCCGTCGACGTGATGGGCCGCCTGCAACTGGGCAAGAAGTTCACCAAGGAAGAAAACGCCAAGGTCGTCGCCTTCCTGAAGACGCTGACCGGCGATCAGCCGAACTTCACGCTGCCGATCCTGCCGCCGTCTTCCGACAGCACGCCGCGTCCGAAGCCCTTCGGCAAGTAAGCTGGCCACGCACGGAACAAGTGCAAAACAACGAGGGGGCTACGGCCCCCTTTTTTCATATCGATGCCAGTATGGGTTGGGCCACACGGACAGCTACCGTTACTGCTTACGCTGCTCGCGCTTTTTGTCTCTTGCAATCCACGCATCGACGCTCTTCCATTCTTCTTCCAGTTGAACACGCGTCTGGTCAATGACAATGTGAGGGGTGGAAAGGTCTAACGCCTGAGTTAAGCCGCGCCGCGTAGCGGCGTCGGCTTGAATGAATAGTTATGTGGCACTTGCGGAAACTTGGACGCCTAACTCTTGAAGCATGGCGGAGACACAATCTTTAATCTCGTCACGGACTTGACGGTATTCCTCTTGATCCATGAGCTTGGGGTCAGGCAACGCCCAATCTGTACGCTTGCGGGCGATTATGAACGGGCAAGCATCTCCGCAACCCATTGTTGCTACAAAATCAAACTCAATATCTGGCAACTCATCAAGCGACTTGGAGCCATGTTTGGAAAGGTCGTAGCCCAACTCACCCATTGCTGTAATGGCTTTGGGATTGATGATGCCTGATGGTTTTGACCCGGCACTGTACGCCTCAACGGCGTTACCGCCCAACATGCGTGCGAACGCCTCAGCCATTTGACTGCGGTTGGAGTTTTCTACGCAGACAAACAGGACACGCTTTACTGACTGGCTCATGTGCAACTCTCCGCGATGGTGCATGAACAGCAGCTTTGCTCACGGGTGGGTGTTCGGCAGATCCGCTTGACCGGATTGTTAGCGGTGAGGCGGTTCAGCACCATGGATGCCCAGAATACCAAAATGGCTGAAGCTCAGCGGGCCCAAAGAAACCCCAATCATCCAGTGTTTCGCGGAAAAGAACCTCATCGAAGGTTTGATATGAGGAACCGAGAATAGACGCGAAATAGCCGTTTGCCTCCAGTTGGGCAATGTTCGGATACGGAGTGGTTTGGCCGAAGATGAGTGTTCCATTCGGGCGTCCGAAATGCTGCACCAAGCCGAGGCTATGGATAGCAGCACCACCCGCGAGGGATAGCATGAAGTGAGGCACGAATGAAAAGCCAAGCTTCGATGAAGCCTCCTCAAATGCCTTGGATATTGCTAGATCGCTCATTGGGGCTGATCGCTAACGTTTGACGGTAACCGGCCGCCGGAGCCGCGCAGCGGCGGAGGGAACCTGCAAGCGTAGCTTGCGTTTCGACTTGGCATTGGCGTCTATCAAAGCGACATACCTCTAACGCCTGAATTAAGCCGTGCCGCGAAGCGGCATCGGCTTGAATGAATTGTTAGGTTTCATTTTGCGCGAAGTGACGCCAAGATTTCTTGCCCGGAAGTTAGAGCCCAATCCACGGCGGCTGGATCGACTTCCGCGCCATGAACAGCATTATTTAGCAGGTGGATCAAATCCATGAACGCAAGATACGCGCCGGCTCCGAACACATGCTTGTTAGTAAGCTCTTGCGCTAAGCGACCGAGGCTCTTTCTCTCCCGTTGAATGTCGTACCTAGCGGCTAGAGAGACCAGCTCTTTCTCCAGCTCAATTCTTAGCCCCGCAAGTGCCAAGTTGGCATCTTGGGTGGCGATCTCAATGTAAAGCGGCTTTGGCTCGGAGATGGGCACAGGCTCTAGTAATCCGCTTGTACGAGCCTTTTCAGTAGCCTCTTGGAGCTCGTGGTACTCAACCTTGAGCCCGCCCGGCAGCTCAACTGATTTGAATAAGAGCCCGAGCCACGGGATGGCAGCCACTCCGAGCAAGAGAGCAGTAACAGCGTCTATGACGATGGATGGCACAAAGGCGTGAACCAATGCCGCGACTATCGCGGTGATGCTGATCGCCCAGCGAAAGAACTGTTTGGCCGCCCTTGTACTCACCTAATGACACCTAACGTTGTAGGTAAAGGGCGCTGCGCGGTGCTTTATCGCGCAGCGTCCAGCGAAGGCCGAAGGCCAGAGCGGCTTTGACCGGAATGTTAGAGCGGAGAGTTGCCATGAAAGCCAATGTAGAGCTGCTGAAGCTCTGCCGGAAGTGCATGCCAATATGGTGCTGCTTTTTGCGGCAGTACCTGCCAGAAGAGATTCTCGACAAACGAAACATCAATACAGTTTTTTACTTCTGGGTTGCCTAGCTGGAAAGCTTGGCGCACGAAGGCAAAGAAAGACTCTGATTCGCTCAAAAACCTTTTGCATTTCGTTATTGAGTGCGCTGGAAGCACTCCCGAACCAACTGTAGGCACTTGCTTCGGAGGTAGGCTCGCCCCAATACTTAACGAATGCCCTATCGGCTTTTTCAGCCAGCGCAGGGAAGGCAGATCGGGCTGCAAAGTAAAACTCCGAGAGGGTTTCCATGGGCAGCTCTAACGTTTGAATTCACCGGCCTGCGCGGCTTTTCGCGCAGGCCGGTGAATGATGGGTTGGGCGTCGCGGATTCACTTGACACGTATCTCTTCGATAAAAAACCCAAAGAGGGAGATTTTTCCTGTGACTGTGATCGACTCGCCAGCTTTGGGCGTAGGACCAACGACTCGATCTTCAATGCAAATGTTGGCGTCGATTCCATCAATATCTATATTGGCCTTTTGGTCACATTTGCCGATTCGCCGCCGCTTGCGCATCGGTTCAACCGACAAGACTTTGGCAGTCTTTTGGGCCGAAGGGGTTCCGAAAGCCCAGCCTGCCACTGCCGACCATCCAAATGGTGAGAAGATCACCATAGCCGACGACATAACGACAATAAGCGGAAACATAAGCATCCATCGCACCAGCCAGGTGGGGTATCGGTGCGCAAGATTGTGTTGCTTCCGTTCAAGTCGAAACCACACAATCGCAAAGGCCGGCAAAAGAACAGCAAACAGCAACGGGACTGCAGCACGGTATGTGTTGGTGAATGAAGAGACAAAACTTTCCCCAACCGTGAACTCAAGCGGGACGCTGACGAAGGCAAGAAACATAAGCCCCACTGCCATTTTTTGCCATAGACCAGGACGCGGAGTTGTTGGATGCTGCGCCTGTATTTCGGCAATGCTATCGGCTACCTTTTTGTCCAGACGGTCCGAGATCGCCTGTAACCGAGCCTCTATGCGCCTTGTGGCCTCCGCATCCAGTTTTCCTTGACGCTCCAGTTCCGAACCCTCTTGAAAAACGGCTTCCATCTCTGCAGACGCCCGCACAAAGGTGGCCTTTGCACCTATGTCTGGGGCATTCACTGATCTGCCCGGCAGTCGAGCCTGGCAATCGTGAACGGGGACTTGGTTGCTCATTCTCAAGACGCCCAACGCCCAAGTTCACCGGCGGCCATGCGAAGCATGGACGTCCGTGTGCAACGACCAGTTAGGCTGCTGGATGTGACCATCAGTCTGTTTCCGCGATGTTGATTGCAGTAATTGGTATGCGCGCATGTGCCTCACTTGGGGTTGTGAGCCACTCAGGCAGTACTGAAAGTTCAAGGTGAACCGGCACGTCCGCCGATTCAAAACGCCCCGACTGTAGGGCAGCGATCAACTCCTGCTTGGAGGAAGAATCCAAGTAGATGTTGAGCATTGCTCCATTGTTGTTATGTCGAACATAGATTTCGATGCTGCGCATACTAGTACTCCTGTGGCTACGTACTGACCTAACGCTGGAGTTAAGCGGCGGCGAAGCCGTCCGCCTTGAACGAATTGTTATAAGTGCCTTATCGCAGTGGCTTTGGCTTCGTGACAGCGGCACTTGTTACACTGCTAAAGTTTACAGATGAATGTACGTTGGGCTCGTTGAACACAATCACGTCTCGTGCCTCAAGCCCATCATCGGTGCCATGTAAATGGACGCGAAGGTCTTTTATTAAAGATCGAATGTCCTCAGCCCCTGACTTATGCGCGAGAGCGTTTGATAACTTTTCAGCCAGTGGACGCGGAAGCCATATAAAGGCCTGAAAAGAAAGTCGGTTAAGCTGGAAATAATCGAGGTTTCCGCCTTTCCGGATCCATTGTGCAAGTAGTTCGGCAACAACCTCGCCCTTTAATCGTGTTTCACGCTCATGCTCAACGGCAAGTAGCTTCTGATCGTATTCGAATTTTATGGATGCCTTGAGTCGCTCAATGAGCCAGTTTCTACACACGTACCCAAGAAGGCAGAGCAGGGCCACGGTGGATAGGGAACTAAGTAGTGCGTAGATGTAGCTCATGTGGACTCACGGTGCGTGGCGTGTCTAGCTTATAACGCCCGAGTTAAGCCGCGCCGCGAAGCGGCGTCGGCTTGAATGAATTGTTAGGCGTCAAAGAACCTTTGGTTAGCAGGCAACTCGCGAAGCCACTTACTCCCAGCCCATGTAGTGTATCTAGTGCTGATGCAAGCATTACTTTTAATTTACTCATACAGTTATCCTCTTTCGTGAACTGAACCCTCACGCTGGGCATTGCTAGTAAGCGATTTACAACGTATTTCACTGCCGCCAATGCAAAGAGGGCTGAGAGTAAAACGGCTCCCGCAGGAGTTGCGCCTGCGCTGCTCCCCACTAGCCAAAGATTCTTCGATGCCTCCTATTTATGCGATACGGCTCGGGTTGACGCCTAACGTCGTAGCTCAGGGGCGCGTCGCTTGCGGCGCGTCCCCTGGAGCGTAGTGTTATACAGATTACTCACGGACCAACCGGGCAACGTGCTCGTAAAGCCGCGAAACCAATGACCTTGAGTTTTCGCCGTAGTGTGCCTCTCTGTGGCAATTAGGGCATAAAGCAACCGCGTTGGTAATGGTGTCGGAGCCATTATCCGCAAGCTGGCGAACGTGATGAACTTCAAGAAACGGCTCGCCGTCTGAGCCATTGAAGGGGGCAGTTTGGCCGCAAGATTCGCACTTGCCTTGCGCTTGTTGAAGCACCCAGGCTTTAACAGCTGCGTCTCTTTGGTACTGAGTGATTGCGGATGACGTAGCAGTTGGACGACGATTGCCTTGTGGTTTTGAAAGATTCTTTCTCTTGGCTTCTTCGCGTGCCTCAATTTCAAACGCAGCCACAGGGACGAACTGCCTTCCCTCGGACTGGGCAATCATTGCTTCAATTTCCGCCGCCACGTTTGCACCAACGTTTTTCGCTGGCTTGAGACCTGTAAGCCAGTCACGGCCTAGCAGCGTCATGACGTAGGAAATGTTTTGCATTCGATATTCAAATGCCTTTTCCGTTCGCCCAAACTGTGCTGCAAGACCCTCGTAGTAGCGCTTCTTGGTGAAGGGCTGGCCCTGGCGCTCCTTCCGCTGCATCTCGATGTAAGCATCGACCGAGGCGCATAGTTCTTCTTTCCTCCAACCGTCACTCATGAGGATGCCGCCCTATCTGTATAACGTGGAGCTAACCCGACTGCGCGGCTCTTCGCGCAGGTCGGGTTGAGCGCAGGGTTAGAAGGATTTGCCGGGAAAGCGGTGGCGCAAGCGAGATGCTTGCAGCCGAAACCGTCGATAGCAAACGAAAAATGCCCGGCAGCCAGAAAACCCTCAAACCCCGAGGATTGCGAATTTGGCCAAAATTTCCGGTTGGCCGCAGCAACGCCGAAAACGCCGAGCCGACGTGCCAAAACCAGCAGGCTGCTAAATAGAAGCGACGGGAAGCGAAGTGACATAAAAACAGTACCTTCTAACGTCTGAAATGAGCGGCCTCGCGCGGCTTTATGCGCGAGGTCCGCTCGATTGATGGGTTGGGCGTCATCGCGGCCTCTCACTCTCTAGAGGTGGGCGAACGCGCGAGAGAGCGTTACGCTCACAGGCACCAAATTCCGCAAAATTCCGCTTGGCCTCAGTAAGGCTGACACGGTTTGCGCCGCCAGAAAGGTCCGGGGTTTCAAATTGGGGAAGGTCATCCTCCCAGAAGCAGACCGGACAAATCTCGTAGGAGCCAGGGGAAAGGTCCCCAAGAGTGCGATAGCCGCAGCACGGGCAAGCGCGGCGATAGCCCTCAGGCGCCCGCGCAATGTCCACGACGGACACAGTTGCGAGCATTCCGGCACCACCGCCTAAGGGAAACTCCACTTCATAAGCTGCCACCTCAGTGCCAACGTAGTGAATGAGGACAACTGTTCCAGGCGTGCCCGCACTGACTAGGCGCTCGCCAGATTCTCCAATAGGCTGGGCCTCGACATCCTTTAGCGGATAGACGATATCCAACTCTGCGATCGAGGGTGAGGAGGTCATGCCAGTGATGCCCAACGTTAAAGGTAAGGGGCGGCCCGCTTGCGGGACGTCCCAGCGGCCAAAGGCCGCGCCTTGACCGGATTGTTAGGTTTCATTTGTGCTGAACCCGTTCGCAATGCCAACTGAGGGTTTTGGGACGCTGGCAGCAGTTACACAACGGGGGCTGCAATTCAATCATGAGGCGTTTCCATAAGTGTAGAAGACTCTGAAGGACTGCTTTTGCATAAACGGGGTCCTCATGATCAAGCGGTTCAGGAGCGGCATGATCGAATTGTTCTTGCCAAGGAATTGGGCCAACAATAATTTCCGCCGCGTGGCGGCAAGCAGTCGGAATATCGCCATAATTTAGTGCCGTTCTGCAATGTTCAAGTGCCTCCATTTGCAATGGCGGCGCCGGGTAATTGTGCGCACGACAGAACGCCAGCAAGCTTTCAGTTAGTTCGAGTGGCGTTGGTGACATATGCAACCTAACGTTTGCCATAACCGGCGTGTAAAAGCAAAGCGAAGCGACGCTTTTTCACGTCCGCGTTCATGGCATTGTTGGGCGCGATTGCTTCGCTACCTGAGGTTCCAACGCCCTGTTAATCCAATCTTTCATAGGCAACGACTCTCCGTTAACATCAACAAACAAAGCCCCGTCAACATCCCGCACGTTCGGATGCATTCTCAAGAACTCTGGCTCGTAATGTGCACCCGCCTGAAACAGGTTGAACACACAAATCATTTTTCCCGTTGACTGGTAGTAGCCCACCTCCCAAGCCACCCACGGCGAAACTGCCTCAGCATTCGTCCGCAAAACCAGCAATGCAGCCGATTGATTCATCCTCTCTATTAACGCCAACGCCGTATCGGCACTTGCCTTTTCCCGAGCCAAATCTTCTCTGTCCGACACCCAATCAACATACACAACACAACCAAGGCGATTCAGTCGCGAAACAACGCTCCTGACCACCTCCTTATCCTTACTCTCATGCGACAGAAACACGTGAAACTGCTTCATCGATTCAATCGAACCACCCTCAATATCGCCAATAATGTCCGATGCGCTTCGCCCGACATCCTGTCTATATCCGCCATACTCCATCAGCAATTTGTTTTTCCTTTCCTTTCTTCCGCGCCCTTTGGAAGGAAGAAACACCGCGCAACCAAGTTGCTGTAGGAGGAAAAACGCCTCCTGTCTAATGAAGTAGTCTTCTTCGCCAGCAAGCACTTCGTACAGTGATTTTCGTGTGTACTTGGTGTCGTATTTTCCGAGTTCTTTTACGCTCAAAAGTCGCTCTTTTGGGCTGCTACGGCGATACCGGTCCATGATCTTACGAAGATAGGCAGCATTGACGTTTTGCGTTCTCTCACGAATTTGATCCTGTTTTTCTTCCTGCTTGGTAATTCTCCTAAGGCTGCGCTGCTGTAGCTGGGCACGAAGTTCAGTTGCTAACGCGCCGTCGAACTCGGAACTATCAGTGTGTTTTCGCCTTATTGCCTTTCTAATTGATTCCGAGCTATTAAGAACAAAGTGTCGCGGAGGCGGAAACCGAAATTTCCGGCCAGGCCGTGTTTTGTCTTTGTGGCGGTAGTAGTCAAAATATTTCTGCAGCTCACTCCATTCCGACGAAAATAGTTCGCGGAACGTATCAACATACTCTTCATCTGAGAAACCCGGCCTCATCAAAGGCGCAATCTTCGCGCACGCTGCCCTTATCTGGCGCTGGAGTCGAACGCGGAATGCGTTATACTTGCGTATCGTCGTTCCCACAAACTATTCGGACGCCCCATGTTCTGGCTACGCAAGAATTAACGATTTTGCGAGCACTACCAAGACAACTAACGCCCCATAAAAGCCCCACACGGAGAAAGATTTCAAGGCGTCTAATTGATGTTTTGACATGCCACCTTTAGGAATCACAGAGTAAACGTCTTCGACGTTTATCTGTCCAGTATGCAACTTGCTCACGAACGCGTTGTATGAGGCTCGAAAGGCGCGTTCAAGCGCCAGGTAATATGCATCAAGCGCGAGAAAAAGGAGCGATGGAAGAAGTGCCAGCCAAGCTAATTCAGGCTTGCCTTTATCTGCAATCAACACCAGGATTGCAGAAACGATGGTAATGCACCACGCCTTACATGACGTGCTGTTGCTAGCCATACGTTGGATTACACCCTGCAGGATCTGAAGGTGCGCTTGGACGGCAGCAGACTCTTCGGAGAGAGGGCGATCAGATTGCTCTTGTTTGTCCATTAGCCCACCCACGTAGCGAAGTTGTTGAATCCGTTATCTACAACCCAATCGTAGGTTCCGAAGAAGTTTGCAAGATTGTATCCATTTCCGCGATATTTCTGCGCAACCTCAACCCGATACGAAGCAGAACCATCTATTTTGCTATATTCAACCCATTTGCCATTATTCTTTTCCCAAAGAGTTGCTGTAAGACCGGAATCCGAGAAAGATACGCCAACGTATTCCAGCGGGTTCGGCCCCTTAATTTTCGTTTGGCCGTTCTTGCACTTGATCGAGTTAATGTGTACTCCAAAAATATTATTTCCTTTCTTAAAGCTCTTAAGAAGTTCGTAGCGAACCCATGGCCGCTCGTATGTCTGGCTTCCGATTAATACACACGTGTTCGACGTTTGGTCAAGCCCACCATTGATTAGGCGCTTTAAAGCTATATCGCCCTGTTTTTTTGCTGCCTCCCAAATGGAGGCATCGTAATAACCGCAAATCTCTCTGTCTGGCTTCGTCATCCAATGATTACGCACAACATTTGCACGAAACTCGGCCACATCCTTGTAGTGAAAACTGAAAAATACTCTCTTCACCATGACTTCAGCACCTCCCTTAATACGCCCAACGTGCAGTATACACCGTAACCGGTGTATACATATTCCAAAAAAGGTGTATAAACAAATTCATTCTACACCATCCCATTGATTCATAAGACTCTATGGAAAACGAACAAGCCGTCACACCGGAAAAAGCCCCCAAATTGCTGGATCAGTTGCGTGATCGCCTTCGCTTGAAGCACTACAGCATACGGACAGAAACGCAGTATGTCCAATGGGCAAGGCGCTACATCATTTTTCATGACAAAAAACACCCGAAAGACATGGGCGCGCGGGAGGTGGAGCTTTTTTTGACGCATCTTGCAGTTGAGGGAAATGTCGCTGCCGCGACGCAGAATCAGGCATTGTCGGCTTTGTTGTTTCTTTACCGCGAAGTGCTGGGCGTCAATTTGCCGTGGCTGGATGAAGTGGTTCGGGCGAAGCGCCCGGCCCGGCTGCCGGTGGTGCTGATGCAACAGGAGGTGCAAGCCGTGCTGGGGCGCAGCGAAGGCACTTATGGTCTGATGCTGCGTCTGCTCTACGGCACGGGTATGCGTTTGATGGAGTGCGTGCGTTTGCGCGTGAAGGATGTCGATTTTGCCCGCAGCGAAATCATGGTGCGCGACGGCAAGGGCGCGAAAGATCGCGTGACCATGCTGCCGCAGCGCGTCATCAACGATCTGCAATCCCATTTGCAACGGCGGCGGCAATTGTACGAGGATGATCTAGCCAAGGGGATGGCGGCGGTGTATTTGCCCCATGCTCTGGATCGCAAGTACACGAATGCTGAAAACGAATGGGGCTGGCAATACGTGTTCGTGGCCAAGGGCTACTCGGTCGATCCGCGCAGCGGCGCGGAGCGCCGGCATCATGTGGATGAAAAACTGGTGCAGCGGGCCATGAAGCGTGCGGTGCAGGAAGCGGGATTGAGCAAACCGGCCACCCCGCACACGTTGCGCCATTCCTTTGCAACGCATCTTCTGCAAGCCGGTTACGACATTCGCACCGTGCAGGAATTGCTCGGCCACGCCGATGTGGCAACCACCATGATCTATACCCATGTGCTGAACAAGGGCGGGCGCGGCGTGCTCAGTCCGCTGGATGCGGGTTGATTACTTGCCGATGCAAAACCGGCTGAAGATCACCCCCAGCAGATCGTCCGCCGTGAATTCTCCGGTGATCTGGCCCAGTGCCTGCTGGGCGAGGCGTAGTTCTTCGGCGAAGAGTTCGAGTGCGGGGTGGGGGCTGTGGGCAAGGCGGGTGGCGCTGTCGACGTGGTCGCGGGCGAGATTCAGGGCGCGCAGGTGGCGTTCGCGGGCGATGAAAACATCCTCGGTCTGTTGCCAGCCGGCGATGCGCAGGAGTTCGGCGCGCAGCAAATCAATGCCCAGGCGGGCCTTGGCCGAGAGGGCGATGCCGGTGCCGCCCGCTTCCTGGTAGCTGGCAGGGGTTTGACCGGCGAGGTCAATCTTGTTGTGCACGACGATGCGCGGCAGTTGCGCCGGGAGTTGGTCGAGAATGGCTTGATCGTCCGCGCCGATGCCGGCACGGGCGTCGACCAGTAGCAGGACGACGTCGGCACGCTCGATTTCCTGCCAGCTACGGGCGATGCCGATTTTTTCCACTTCGTCGTCGGTATCGCGCAGGCCCGCAGTGTCGATGATGTGCAGCGGGATGCCCTCGATCTGGATAGTCGAGCGCAGGGCGTCGCGGGTGGTTCCGGCGATGGGGGTGACGATGGCCAGATCATCGCCCGCCAGACAATTCAAAAGCGATGATTTGCCGACGTTGGGCAAGCCCGCCAGCACGACGTGCAGACCGGCTTGCAGCAGTTTCCCCTGGCCGGCGCGCTGGAAGATTTCGCCGAGTTTACCTTGCAGGCATTGCAGGCGGCCAAAGGCATCAGCGGCCTGGAGGAAGTCGATTTCTTCCTCGGGAAAATCCAGCGTCGCCTCGACCAGCATGCGCAGATTGATGAGCTCCTCGTTCAGTTCACCGATAGCGCGGGAGAATTCGCCCTGCAGGGAGCGCACGGCACAGCGCGCAGCGCTGGCGGTGGCGGCGTCGATCAGGTCGGCGACGGCTTCGGCCTGGGCAAGATCCATTTTGCCGTTCAGAAAGGCGCGACGGCTGAATTCGCCGGGTTCGGCCAGCCGCGCGCCAAGGTCGAGGCAGCGCGCAAGCAGCATCTGCATGACCACTGGCCCACCGTGGCCTTGCAGTTCCAGCACGTCTTCACCAGTGAAGGAATTGGGGCCGGGGAAATAGAGCAGCAGCCCGGTGTCGATGGGGCTGCCGTCGGCGGCCTTGAAATCAGCCAGCGTGGCGTGGCGCGGCTGCGGGTTTTTACCCGTCAGCGCCAAAGCAAAGGGCAGCAAAACGCTGCCCGAAATGCGGATGACACCCACGCCGCCACGGCCGGGAGCCGTGGCAATGGCGGCGATGGTGTCGTTTTTTACGAGCGCCACACCTCAGGCTTTCGCGTCGTTGGCAGCCTTGCCGCCCTGTTCCATCATGCGCGTGATCTGCCATTGCTGGGCGATCGACAAAATATTGTTCACCACCCAGTACAGCACCAGACCGGCCGGGAAGAACAGGAACATGACGCCGAAGATGATGGGCATGGCCATCATCACCTTGGCCTGGATGGGATCCGGCGGCGTCGGGTTGAGCTTCATCTGCACGAACATGGAAACGATCATGATGACGGGCAGGATGTAATAGGGGTCGGCCGAGGCGAGGTCGGTGATCCAGCCGATCCACGGCGCGCCGCGCATTTCCACGGCACCGAGCAGCACCCAGTAAAGCGCGATGAAGACCGGTATCTGGATCAGAATGGGTAAACAACCGCCCAAAGGATTGATTTTCTCGGTTTGGTAAAGCTTCATCATTTCCTGGTTGAGGCGCGCCTTGTCGTCGCCGTAGCGCTCCTTCAACTGCTTCAGGCGCGGCGTGACCACCCGCATCTTGGCCATGGATTTGTAGGAAGCGGCGGACAGCGGGAAGAAAGCGAGCTTGATGGCGATGGTCAGCACCACGATGGCCCAGCCCCAGTTACCAACCAAGCCGTGAATGAATTGCAGCGCCCAGAAGATCGGCGCGGCAATCAGGGTCAACCAGCCATAATCAACAACCAGATCAAGGCCCGGTGCCGTGGCCTTGAGCGCTGCCTGCTCCTGTGGACCAGCGAACAAACTGACCGCCGTGCGCGCACTGGTGCCTGGACCAATTTCATTGACCGGCACGATGACGCCCATCTGGTAAAGATTGCCGCTGTCGAGCTTGCGCATGTAGTACTCGCGCTGCACACCCTGTTGCGGTACCCAGGCGGCGACGAAATAGTGCTGCACCATGGCGAGCCAGCCGTTATCCGCCGCTTTGGCAAATTTCGCGCTCTTGTCGGCAACGTCGCCGAATTTCACTTTCTGGTACTTCTCGGCATCGGTGAATACGGCGGGGCCGGTGAAAGTGTGCATCATCATGTTGCCGCCGGCAGGTTCGCCATCGTCACGCTGGATCTGGAAGTAGGCGTGCGGCGTCACCGGCTGCTCGGAGCCGTTGACGATCTCCCAGGCCACATCGACCACATAGCTGCCGCGCTTGAAGGTGAGGATGCGCGCCACGCGCACACCCTGCGGGCCGTCAGCTTCCAGGCGCACCTGCAATTCGTTCTGGCCGTCCGCCAGTTCCAGCGGGCCATCGACACGGTGGAAGAGGCTGCGATGCGAAGGCAGGCCATTGCCGATCAGGCCACTTTGCGCCTGGTAGCGGTGCTTGTCGTCGAAAAGGTGGAAATTCGTTTCCTGATTACCGCTCTCTTTGTAATTCAGCAGTTCCAGGCCAACCAGATCGCCACCTTGGGTGGAAATGGTGGCTTTGACGAGATCGGTGGTGACCGTAAAGGTTTCAACCGCTGCCGCTGCTGCCGGTTTTTCTTCACCCAGCGGTGCAACCGGCTGCCCGCCGGTTTGCAGATTGACCGACGGCTGCGGCGCATCGCCGCCGGCGCTGACCGTACTGGCCGTTGCCGGCGCAACCGGCCGCGGATTCTTGTATTGCTGCCAGTTTTCCCACAGCATGTAGCTGGAGAAGGCAAAAATCATGACCAGTATCAGGCGTCGAGTATCCATGGGCCTATTGCTTTGAAAATTGAATCAGGGGAGGGGATCATAACCGCCAGGGTGCCAGGGGTGGCAGCGAAAAATTCGCTTCACACCCAGCCAGCCCCCTTTCCAGGCGCCGTACTGGCGCAGGGCGTCGATCGTGTATTCGGAACAGGTGGGAAAAAAGCGGCAGCGGCGGCCGGTCAGCGGGCTGATGGCATATTGGTATACGCGAACCAGCGCGATCAGCAGCCATTTCACGCCGCATTCCCTGTCTTTGTGGGCGCTTGCCGGACGAGTTGACCAAGGGCTTCACCGGTTTTTTCCGGTTTTTCCGCCGCTTGTCCCAATTGCCGCTCGAGGCGACTGGACAGCCGGTCGAACAGGGCATTGACGTCGTCCGCCAGTTCCGCGCCGCACAGCGGAACGCCCTTGACGGCCAGCCGCACCACCAGATCGCAGGGCGGTAACTCTGGACGCCGCAGGCGGAAATTTTCCCGCACGACGCGTTTCAGACGGTTGCGGTCAACGGCGCGCTTCAGTAGTTTCTTGCCGACCACCAAGCCCAGTCGCGCCGTCTGTCCGCTTGCCTGCGGCAGCGCTGCGGGCGCTTGCTGTTCGGAATGCGGTACGGGACGTGGCTGGTAGTGCAGCATCAGCCACTGGCCGCGAATGGCCCTGCGGAAACCAAAAACGGATGAAAACTCATCCGTTTTGGTCAGTCGATCGCGTCGGGCGAAGCAGTGCTTCACAGCGTCGGGCGTCCGGTACAACACCGGCTGCGCCGACTCAGACGGCCAGGCGCTTGCGGCCCTTGGCGCGGCGCGCGGCGAGGACGGCGCGGCCACCCTTGGTGCGCGAACGAACCAGGAAGCCATGGGTGCGCTTGCGGCGCACGACCGACGGTTGATAGGTACGTTTCATGTCGTAATTCCTTGAGTGAGCGGAGAAAAACGCGTGATTACACCTTGTTTCACCAGCTGCTGTCAAGCTGATTTATTTCTGCAAGCTGTGGATAACTTGCGGCATGCGGGTTAAAATCGCCGCTTCTCCGGTTCTGGTTTTTTGCCTGCGCGCGGCCTCTCTCTGTAGTAAGTATCCGCTCCATGTTTGTGCGTGCTTGCTCCCTTGCAGGCATTCAGACATCGTAGCCGGCCTCGCGCCAGCCCGCCACCGCCTGCAAGAACCCTGTAACCCAATTTTCAATAACAAAATCATTTCGTCGAATAACTTTGCCCGGCTTGTTCCCATGAATTTTGGCAAGCGCTGGCAAGCGTAGGGAGTTTCGTTTTTCATGTCCGCCTTCTGGGAATCCTGCCTGCAACGTTTCGCCGCAGAATTGCCCGCGCAGCAGTTCAACACCTGGATCAAGCCGCTGCGCCTGGAAGGCGAAAGCACGGCGCGGGAGCAGGGTTTGCAGCTTCTGGCGCCAAACGGCTTCATCCTGAAATGGGTGCGGGAAAAATTCCTGCACCAGATCGAAGCGCAGGCCCAGGATTTCTTTGCCAGCCCGGTCAGCATCTCCCTGCAAATCGGCAGTCCCACCGCAGCGCCCGTCGAACGCGCCGCTACCGCTGCAACCGGCAGCGCTCTGTATACCAATGGCGCGGCGCATGAAGAAGCGCCGGAAATCCCGGCCAAAAATTCTGTCCATTCATCTGCCGGCCCACGCGTTTCGGAAAGCCTGCCGGCCAGGAAACGCAGCAAGACGCCGACCAGCTACGAAAAATCGCGCCTCTTTTCCAATTTCACCTTCGACAATTTGGTGGTGGGGCGCGCCAACGATCTGGCGCGGGCGGCGGCGGTGCAGGTGGCCGGCAATCCCGGCGGCGCTTACAACCCGCTCTTCATCTATGGCGGAGCCGGCCTGGGCAAGACCCACCTGATCCACGCCATCGGCAATCACATCCTGGCCGAGCAGCCGGAAGCCATCGTGCGCTACGTGCACGCGGAAGACTATTACTCGGACGTAGTGCGCGCCTATCAGCAGAAATCCTTCGACACCTTCAAGCGCACCTACCGCTCCATCGACGTGCTGCTGCTCGACGACGTGCAGTTCTTCAACGGCAAGAACCGCTCTCAGGAAGAATTTTTCTTTCTTTTCAATGCGTTGATCGAAGCACGCAAGCAGATCATCATCACCTGCGACACCTATCCGAAAGACATCAACGGTCTCGATGACCGTCTGGTGACGCGCTTCGACTGGGGTCTCACGGTGCAGATCGAGCCGCCCGAGCTGGAAATGCGCGTCGCCATCCTGCAAAAGAAAGCCGAGGCGGAAAACATCCGGCTCAGCGACGAAGTCGCCTTCTTCATCGCCAAGCACCTGCGCTCCAACGTGCGCGAACTGGAAGGCGCCCTGAAGAAGGTGCTGGCCTACGCTTCCTTCCACGGCCGGCCGATCGCGCTCGATCTGGCCAAGGAAGCGCTCAAGGATCTGATTAACTCGGTGCGCAACATCGGTATCGATTACATCCAGAAAACGGTGGCCGATTACTACAAGATCAAGGTCGGCGAGATTTTTTCCAAGAAACGCACCCGCGCCATCGCCCGGCCGCGCCAGATCGCCATGTGGCTCTCGCGCGAAGTGACTTCGCACAGCTTCCCGGAAATCGGCGATGCCTTCGGCGGGCGCGACCATACGACCGTCATCCACGCCGTCCGCACCATTGATTCCCTGCGCGGCAAGGACAACGAACTCAACCACGACCTGCACGTCCTGTTGCAGGTCCTCAAAGGCTAGGCAACAATGCGCGGTTCCATGCCCATATCGTCTATGTCATCCGCCGCGACGCTTGCCTGGGGACAAGCCTGTGCATGGCCTGTCAGCGGTTTGGGGATAAACTCGAAAAACCTGCGCTGTGGACAAGTTATCCGCAATTCATCCACAGCTTTCGCAGCCACTTGTCAAGACCTGAAATTCAGATTCAACCCATTGAAACAAAATAGATTTTTCAACTTGTCCACAGAAGTGTTCCTGACTTAGTATTCAAAGGATTTTTATATATGGCTCTTATCAAAAGTCAAAGAGAGGTGCTGCTCGCTCCCCTGCAGTCCGTTTCCGGCATCGTTGAACGGCGTCATACCCTGCCCATTCTTTCCAACGTCCTTCTGGAAAAACAGGGCGAGCAACTGACTTTTCTGGCAACCGACATCGAGATTCAGATCACCACCCATACAGAAGGCGCGGGTGGCGAGGAAAACGGCGCAGTGACGGTGGGCGCCAGGAAATTGCAGGACATCCTGCGTTCCCTGCCGGAAGGCACCGAAGTCAGCCTGAGCCTGGACGACAAGCGGCTGCAGATCAAGGCTGGAAAAAGCCGCTTCAACCTGCAAACCCTGCCGGCCGACGATTTCCCGCGCATGGCTCTGAGCGAAGGCGAGAGCCGCAGCTTCACCGTCAGCCAGCGCGCTTTCCGCCAACTCATCGGCAAGACGCAATACGCCATGGCGACGCAGGATGTGCGCTATTACCTGAACGGGATGATGCTGCTCGTCGATGGCAAGGAATTGACCAGCGTGGCGACCGACGGCCACCGTCTCGCCTTTGCCCGCATGGAAATCGAAGGCGAATTGCCGCGCCAGGAGATGATCCTGCCGCGCAAGACGGTACTCGAACTGAACCGTCTGCTGAGCGACAGCGACGACGAACTCAACGTCAGCATGACCAGCAACCAGATCTGTTTCGCCTTCGGCGGCATCGTTCTGGTTTCCAAGCTGATCGACGGCAAATTCCCGGATTTCGAGCGGGTCATTCCGGCCAGCCTGCGCCACCACATCCGCATCAACCGCCTGCAACTGATCCAAGCCATGCAGCGGGCGGCGATCCTGACCATCGAGAAACTGCGCGGCGTGCGCGTGATCCTGGGCGACAACACGCTCAAGATCAACGCTGCCAACGCCGAGCAGGAAGAGGCGACGGAAGAAATCGAAGTCGAATACGCCGGTGAAACCATCGATGCCGGCTTCAACGTCGGCTACCTGCTCGACATGCTGAACAACGTGCAGACTGATGAAGTGGAATGGAGCTTCAACGACGCCGGCTCGAGTTCGCTCCTGACCGTGCCGGAAAACACGCAATTCAAGTACGTCGTGATGCCGATGCGCATCTGATCGACGCCAGCGGACGACGCAAACCGGCAGTTGTTTTTTGCAGTAAGCCACCTGCTACCCCGCAGGTGGATGTGCTTTACATGGAAATCAGAAGATGAGCGAACAAAACCTCCCGCAAGATGGCGCGCCTGTCTACGGCGAATCCAGCATCCAGATCCTGGAAGGCCTGGAAGCCGTGCGCAAGCGCCCCGGCATGTACATTGGCGATACTTCCGATGGCACTGGCCTGCACCATCTGGTGTTCGAGGTGGTGGACAACTCCATCGACGAAGCGTTGGCCGGGCATTGCGACGAGATTCTCGTCACCATCCATCCGGACAACTCGATTTCCGTGATCGATAACGGGCGCGGCATTCCGACCGGTGTCAAGATGGACGACAAGCACGAACCCAAGCGTTCGGCGGCGGAAATTGCGCTCACTGAATTGCACGCCGGCGGCAAGTTCAACCAGAATTCCTACAAGGTTTCCGGCGGCCTGCACGGCGTCGGCGTGTCCTGCGTCAATGCCCTGTCGAAATTCCTGCGCCTGACCATCCGCCGCGACGGCAAGAAGCACTTCATGGAGTTCCAGCGCGGCGTGCCGGTCAATCGCGAGATTGCCGTGGTCGGTGGCATCGAGGTTTCACCCCTGAAAATCACCGGCGACTCGGAAAAGCGCGGCACCGAGGTGCATTTTCTGGCCGACGAGGAAATCTTCAACCACGTCGAATTTCACTACGAGATTCTCGCCAAGCGTCTGCGCGAGCTGTCCTTCCTCAACAACGGCGTCAGCATCAAGCTGGTCGACCAGCGCAGCGGCAAGGAAGAACTCTTCGCCTTCGCCGGCGGCGTGCAGAGCTTCGTCGAGTACATCAACCGCAGCAAGAGCGTGCTGCATCCCAACATTTTCTACTCGGCGGGCGAAGCCAAGGTAGCGGATGGCATCATGATCGGCGTCGAAGTGGCGATGCAGTGGAACGACACCTACCAGGAACAGGTGCTGTGCTTCACCAACAACATCCCGCAATCCGATGGAGGCACCCATCTTACTGGCCTGCGCGCGGCGATGACGCGGGTCATTAACAAGTACATCGACGAAAACGAAATCGCCAAGAAGGCCAAGGTCGATATCAGTGGCGACGACATGCGCGAAGGTCTGGCCTGCGTGCTGTCGATCAAGATGCCCGACCCGAAATTCGCCTCGCAGACCAAGATGAAGCTGGTTTCCTCCGAAGCGCGCCCGGCAGTGGAAGAAGTGGTGGCACAGAAACTTGCCGATTTCCTGCTCGAACGCCCGGCCGACGCCAAGGTCATTTGCAGCAAGATTGTCGAAGCCTCGCGCGCCCGCGAAGCTGCCCGCAAGGCGCGTGAAATGACGCGGCGCAAGGGCGTTCTGGACGGTATCGGCCTGCCCGGCAAACTGGCCGACTGCCAGGAAAAAGACCCGGCGCTCTGCGAAATCTACATCGTCGAGGGCGATTCCGCCGGCGGCTCCGCCAAGCAGGGCCGCGACCGCAAGTTTCAGGCCATCCTGCCTCTGCGCGGCAAGGTGCTGAACGTGGAAAAAGCCCGTTTCGACAAGCTGATTTCCTCGGACCAGATCGTCACCCTGATTACGGCGCTCGGCACCGGCATCGGCAAGGACGATTTCAACATCGACAAACTGCGCTACCACCGCGTCATCATCATGACCGACGCCGACGTGGACGGCGCCCACATCCGCACCCTGCTGCTCACCCTGCTGTACCGCCAGATGCCGGAACTGATCGAGCGCGGCTACGTGTATATCGCGCAGCCGCCACTCTACAAGGTCAAGCACGGCAAAACCGAGCGTTACCTGAAGGACGATCAGGAATACCACCAGTTCCTGCTCAACATGGCGCTGAGCGAAGCCGTTCTCACGCCGCAAGCCGGCGAACCCATCAGCGGCCCGGCGCTGGAAAACCTGGCGCGCAACTGGCTGGCCACCGAAGCTGTGATCGAGCGCCTGGCGCATCTGGTGCATCCGGACATCCTGTATGCCGTGGTGCGCCACAACATCGCCGTCGATCTGAGCGACGAGGACAGTGCGCAAAAGAGCGCCGCCACGCTATCTCAGCATACGCCCGCCGATACCGCCGTGCGCGTCAAGTACGACGACATCCAGGAACGCTGGATTCTGCGCGTCGAGCGCATGCACCACGGCAACCTCAAGGTCGGCATGATCGACGAGGATCTGCTGCTTTCCGGCGACTTCCTGCAAATCAAGCGCACCGCTGAAATACTCTCCGATCTCTTCGCAGCCGGCGCCACCATTACCCGCGGCGAGAAGAAACAACTCGTCGCCACCTTCGCCGAAGCGATCCGATGGCTGTTCAACGAGGTCGAACGCGGCATCAGCAAGCAGCGCTACAAGGGTCTGGGCGAAATGAACCCCGAACAACTCTGGGAAACCACCATGGACCCCACCGTCCGTCGCCTCCTGCGCGTGCAGATCGACGACGCCATCGCCGCCGACGAAATCTTCACCACCCTGATGGGCGAAAACGTCGAACCGCGCCGGGAATTCATTGAAAGCAATGCGTTGACGGCGAGGATCGATATTTGATTCGGCTGAAAACCTTGTAGGATCCCACGATTGTCTAGATTTTTCCCAAAAGTCTAGATTTCGTGGGAATTTGAGTCAGTATAAAAGCCACCTATTTGGGTGGCTTTTATATTTTTAGATTTATCTGCAAGTCGGCCAATATAGCTGTCGGTGGGCACAGTCTGAGTTTTGTCGGCAATGTCTTAGATTCTGTTGAAAAACTCCTGACGACCCGGATTTTTAGATTTTTCAGGGGTACCCTACCCCTTCCCGGGTAGTTTATCGTCGATTCTGGCGCGATTGTGAGGGTCGGGCTTTCCTGACATGCACCTACGTCAGCCGGCAAAGAGTTTTTCAACAGAATCCCCCAGATTTCTGATCTGTGACAGTACTAGGCACTCGATCACTAGATTTCTCTAACGTCGTTGAACGGCATCCCGCCAAACTTGCTGCGCCAGAGGTAATAGCTGGCTTCCGAGAAAGCATGCTTTCGGCACAGCTCCACTACGGGCAGGCCCGCCTCAGCTTCCCGCAGGAACCCAATGATCTGCTCTTCGGTAAAACGTTTCTTCATGTCCAATCTCCTGTCGCTTGGGATTGGACTCTAAAGTCACGCGCTACTCAATTCCGGGGGGACGTCGCATGGCCGAAACTTCACTTTTGAGTTGTATGCTGCTTCTCGCCTTGCAAGGGCTGGCTTTCCTATCGAATTCAATACGATTGCCGACGCGAATTTTTGTTTGAATGGCGCCCAGATGCATCTGGAATGTAAGCGCGTTATTAGCGAGAACAATATGGAAGAATTGATTGCATCTGCATGCAAGCAAATCGCGACTCGATGCATAGGCAATCCATCAGACCGGGGTATTGCTGCGATATCGATCAGCAAACTTGTATGGAAAGCACTTAGGGAAGCAGCACCGGGTGTTCACGCCGATATCGATGAACTTCGACTTGCCATGATCGCTAACCTTGACAAGTGGGGACCGGTAATTACGGAACTCTTCAAACGGTTCAATCAACACACTGTAGCGATCCTGTTGCATTACAAGATGCCCTTCCGCCGTAAGTCCGATGGAGCCGCTGCATTCCTAAACCGATTTTCAATATACCCACTGTGCGATCCATACGCACCAGAGATGCCACTTTTGGCCGCTATAGGAGAGCGGTTACATGATTCAACGCTTCCAAATGACTAGAAGCGGTCTGAAAGGTAGCCAATGATGTGATTGTGGTTTCCGGCTCCTGCTTTCAATCGGCCAACGAACCCAATTATCTGGGCAGCGTTGGCCTTTAGATTCACGCGGAGTGTTTAGAAATTATCTCGCTTATACGGAACCTGTCTTGCGCGTCTTAGTAAATCGAAGGGTGAAATGTCAGTGCCTTCAAATGGCCTATCAAACAAGTCCATCAATTCTTTAGGGGCGGACTTCAGGCCATGGCATCGCTTAGGTGCTTGTTTTAGTCGATCATTGAACCCCTCGGGGCGATGCAATATCCATCCGCACTGAACCGCATCTATCAAGTCCTTCTTCGGGATCGTATCTGCTAAAGACAGCATCTCAGGTCCGATCCGGATATAGAGCGTCTTCTGTTTTCCTTCCGTTTGAAAGATGGAGCTAGTTACGAGGTTGCTGCCTCGCCACCAGCCTTGCCCATGTGCGTCAAGCGACAGGCTAAAGCTATTTACGTCCTCGTAATGCGATACATCGAGTTCCATAAGGTAATTTTTCTCACCGAACTTCGATGGATAGATCATCACATCGCGACTTGCTACCTTGTCAAACACGACGGACGCTAGCTCTGGGTGGTCAGTCTTGAGAACAATAGCCTCTTTCCCAGGTTCATGCCTAAACTCGACTTTGACGCACTGATCGATATCGAATTGCGTCGCAGGCCGGATGAAAAAGAGACTATTGCTCCATCCACTTGACTGATAGATATCAAGATCGCATTCCAAGTGGGAAAAAATGCTTCCACAGAGTGTCTTAAAATAATCCGGGTACTGCCCATCATGCTCACGCGTCCGAGGGTTGATGGAAATCCATTCTACGCATAGAGGTTGTCCATCAATCAATACCAGTGAGGAATCGTTGTCGTCGTCCCCTCGCAGCTCCAGGGAAGTAGCCATAGTTTTACTGGAATCAACCGCTGAAGCTAACGGAATGCCGAAGACCAAATAGCATCCCAACTTAGGGATAACAAAGGGCAGGAAATCTTCGTCATGGTCGCCATAGGTGAAGCACATTTCCCAGGTTTCAGCGATGCGAGAAAGCCATTCCTGGTGACATGTCATTGCGTCGTCCAGTACTTCATCTGGCAATAGCAACTCGAAGTCTTCCTCATCTTCGTCTTCTGGCAAAGTCAGGTAGCGATAAGCGGCTTCATACCAGGCGTTGGGATTGGACCAAATGGTCTTGAACGTCTCGCAGTAGGGTGCTGCAAACTCTGGCGAGCAGGTAACTTCCTCCCTAAATTGATAGTACTTCGGCATGTAAACGCGCGTACCTATCAGTTGGATGGGAACGCCATTGAGGCTTATGCTGGCCCTGATAACAGCATCGGGATCGGGGCCAATCCCCATAGATTGCCAAGCCGAAATCGGAATAGACGGTGCAATGTCCGAAAGATCAACCGGCTTGTCGGATACGGCAAATACGTGCCGCATGGTTCCGTATAGACCGGCTAGATTCGCATTGGTCAGCATATGCTGACTGAACGAGCGTGAAAGCCCCTCAAGATGCTCATTGAAGTAAGCTTTTGCGTCCTCTGATTTGGGTAATGAGGCAAGCATCAGAATGTGCTTGTCTACTTGCTTGCTATTCAACCGGCCGGTTAGGTCTGTCCAGCTGGCACAACGGTACAGTGCCTCAGCCAAGACCTTCTGGGCGTGAGAAAGCCTTAGGTTGAGATGGTCACGCAGGCGCTTTGCCTGGCGATCGACGCTTTCGCGGAGATCCGCGGGAGAGAAAGTAGCAGTCATGGCTTTTCCGCGCTCCTATAGAGCCTACATCAGAGACGCTCACCCGCCTTCCCTGATGCCCGGAAAAGGGACCAGTTGAAAGTTGTCGCAAACATGGCTGAATTCGCTTTGCTGCGGCCACAGGGGCCCAAGGGGTGAGCAGCACGCCGGCCATGTCGCGGCGCCTTAAGTCCCTTACGATACGCAACTACTGTCTATGGCGCAAGGTGGTGGCTACGTGAGGAAAAGGGGAGATGGATCTGAGTCAGCCATAGCCATTGGTGTCGAGCTGCAACTAGTAGGATAATCGCGGCCTTTGGGACGAAAAGTTCTGTCTGTCCCAACGACGTTTTGTAACCTACTGATTTCTAATGGTGGGGGTTCGTATAGGGCGTGGGATCCTACAAAACCAAAAACGCCTCACCCAATGGGTGAGGCGTTTTTTTACGCTGTTTTTGCCGAAATTCAGGCGTTTTCAGCGTGAAAAGATACGGCGTCATTCATCTCCCCGGCTAGGCTGCACGCCAGTTTTTCCCGAGTCCGTTGAATGCCCGCCTCGCTCGCCAGCAGAAAATTCAGCTTGGCGTAGGCGGCTTCCGGGGTGATGTCGGCGAGCGGGATGACGCCGAGTTGGTCGAGGATGTGGCTGGTGGCGTAGGTGCCTTGGGCGACGTGGCCGCGCGGGCATTGCGTGGTGTTGGCGAGCAGGATGCCGTTTTGCCGGGCAGCGCGCAGGCTGGCGATGAAGGCGGTGTCGGCTTCCGGGACGTTGCCGGCGCCGTAGGACTGCAAAACGAGGGCGCGCAATCCGGGGCTGGCGAGCAGGGCCTGGATGCTGTGGGCGGAGATGCTGGGATAGAGCGGCAGCATGGCGACGGCGTGGGGCAGGAATTGCGGAACGCGGAAGCGTTTCCGGCTTGGCGGCAGAAAGTGTTCCACGTGAAACGCAACGCTGCCGTCGGCGTTCAGCGTGCCGAGATCGGGGTAGTTGGGCGAGGCAAAGGCGGCGAAATCCTGCGCGTCGATCTTGCGTGCGCGGTTGCCGCGCAGCAGGCGGCCGCCGAAGGCGATGCACACTTCCTTGAGCTGCGGCTGCGCCGCCGCCAGCAGGGCAAGCCGCAAATTGGCAGGGGCGTCGGAACCCGGCTGGTGCAGGGGAATTTGCGCGCCGCTGAAAACGACGGGCTTGTCCGTGCCTTGCAGCATGAAGGAGAGCGCCGCCGCGCTCCAGACCAGGGTGTCGGTGCCGTGCAGGACGACGAACCCGGCGTGCTCGTCCCAGGCGGCGAGCAGGGCCTGGCCGATTTTCTGCCAGTGCTTGGGTTGCAGGTTGGCGCTGTCGATGGGGGGCAGGGTTGCAATGTCGACCGGTAAAGAATTGGCGGAATTGCCGATCAATTCGCCGATCAGTTCACCGGCCAGATGCGCCCGCAGTTTGCCGGCAAAATCCGGATCGGGCTGCAAACCCCGGTCGCCGGGCTGCATGCCGATGGTGCCGCCAGTGTGGAGAATGAGGATGGGCCGCATGGCAATACGGTAAAGAATCTCAGGCGGCGAGCAGGAGTTGCAGCAGGGCGGCCGGCGTCGCCGCCAGTTGCCAGCCGGGAGCCAGTTCTGCCGGAGTCAGACTGCCATAACCCCAGGTGGCGGCGATGAAGGGCAGTTGATTGGCGCTGGCGGAAAGCCCATCCTCGGCGCGGTCGCCGACATACACCGCGGCGTTTCGTGGAATGTCCTGATCGCTGATGAGACGTTGCAGCATGCTGGCCTTGTCGGGCAGGCGCGGGGTGAACAGGTCGAGCGCATAGACGTGCGAAAAACAGGTCTGCCAGCCGAGAAAATCGAGAATCAGCCGGGTCGGATGAAGGCGCTTGTTGGTGGCGATGGACAGGCTGCAACCGGCGTTTTTCAGGGCGAGCAGCAGATCGGAGACGCCCGCATAAGCGGCCGTGGCCTGATAGCCGGTGGCGTCGTAACTGGCCTTGAAGGCATCGCCAAGGCGGGCGATCTGCGCCGGGTCGTCGCTGCCCGCGAGCAGTTGCAGGGTTTCCGTGAGGGGCGGGCCGATGATGTCGGCGCTGATGGGGCGTGCCGGGGCGATGCCGGTCTGCGCGAAGGCGGCCTGGAAACTCGCCAGAATGGCGGGCGCGGAATCGATCAGGGTGCCGTCGAGGTCGAACAGGATGTGGGAATAACGGGGCATGGCGGGTTCAGGTCGAAGCGGACGAGGCGCGTCGCAATTCGTCCAGTGTATTGAAGTTGGCGAATTCGGTCGCGTCGGCCGGGAAATCGACGCAGACGCTGCCGACTTCCTGCAACCAGGCCATGAAACGGCGTTCGCCGCGCTCGAGATAGCGGGTCAACCGGGGCAGAACGCTGCGCCGGCACAGGCAGAACACGGGATGCACGCGCTCGCCCTGACGGACGACGGCGACCTCGGCATCCTGATCCGCCAGCGCCGCGTGCAAACGGGCGATCAGATCCATCGGAAAGCAAGGCGAATCGCAGGGCAGACAGGCGAGGTAAGGCGTATTGCTGGCAGACGGGGCGGCAGGTAGGGAGAAAGACAGGGCGGCATGCAGCCCGGCCAGAGGGCCGATGAAACCGGGCAACGCGTCCGGCAGCACCGGGTAGCCGAAAGCCGCGTATTCGGGCAGGCAACGGTTGGCGCTGATGACGATGGGGCCGACCTGCGGCGCCAGACGAGCCAGCACGTGCGCGATGAGGGGCTGCCCGGCCAGCGGCTGCAAGCCTTTATCGACGCCGCCCATGCGCCGGGCCAGGCCGCCCGCCAGAACGACGGCGCCGATGCTGGCGCGGATTGCAGCAGGGTTTTCAGCGCGCAGACCGGCGCTGGCGTCGATGCAGGGCATGGTTTTTTCCGGAAATGAAGGCTCCGATCTTAGCCGAAAGCCGTTTATTTTTCGGCCAGATCGGTCACGCCGTCCCAATCCTCGGCTGGCGGAGTCGCGGCATATTGCGCCAGGCGGTGTTGATAGCGCTGCAGTAATCCGTCCGGCAGTTGCCCGGCCATTGCGGCAAGCCGTTTGCGCGCTTCTTCCCATTGCTGCTGCCGGTAGCTGGCAAGAAAGTCATGCCAGTCCGCGCACAGTTGCCGTTCTTCGCTACTGGCTCGTTCCATGTGTGTCAGCGGCTCGTAAATACGCAGCGGTTCCTGGCGGCCTTTGACGCGGATGCAGTCGATTTCGCGCAGCAGAAACCGATCCTGCAACAAATCACGCGTGGCTTCGCCAATGACGATGCCTATGCCGTATTGTTTGGTCACGCCTTCCAGGCGGGAAGCCAAGTTTACCGCATCGCCCATGACGGTGTAGGACTGGCGCAGCGGCGAGCCCATGTCGCCCACCGTCATCTGGCCGCTGTTGATGCCGATGCCGATGGCGAGCGCCGGCCAGCCGCGCCGGGCGAGTTCCGCGTTCAGTTCCGGCAGCCGCGCCTGCATGGCGAGGGCGGCGCGCACGGCATGGTGGGCATGCTCGGCATCGGCGACCGGCGCGCCCCAGAAGGCCATGATCGCGTCGCCGATGTATTTGTCGAGGGTGCCGCGTTCGCCGCCGATGAGAGTGGTCATGGCGCCCAGGTAGAGGTTCATCAGCGCGGCCAGTTCTTCCGGCGGCAGGCGCTCGGAGATCGCGGTGAAACCCCGGATGTCGGAAAACAGCACGCTCAGTTCGGCCCGGCGTCCGGCCATGCTGTAGTGCTCCGGGTCGCGGCTCATCTGCTCGACCAGGTCGGGCGGCACGTATTGGCCGAAGAGATGGGTCAGCTGGCGTTTGCTGCGCGACTCGAAGAAATAGCCCCAGGACATGTTGATGGCGTAGAGGCTGAGTATGAAGAACAGGGTGCCGGCCAGCGGCATGGCCAGATTGCCCCATCGCCAGAAAGCGAGGTTGCTGCCCGCCAGGGCAATGAACAAAGCGGCAGAAAGCAGGCTGGCGCGCCAGGCGGAGAGGCGCGGCACGAGAAAGATCATGATGAAACCGGCCAGGCACAGGCCGACCAGATCGACCCCAAGCGCGTATTCCGGCTTGTGCTTGAGCGCTCCGTCCAGCATGCCGGCAATCAGGTTGGCGTGCGCCTCGACGCCGGGATAGGCGGCGGCAAACGGCGTCGCCCGCAGATCGACCAGACCCGGAGCCGAGGTGCCGACCAGCACGATGCGGCCCGCCAGCGCGTCCGGCGGCAGCCGTCCGTGCAGCAGGTCGCTGGCCGAAACGTAGGGAAAACTGCCTTGCGGTCCGCGATAGGGAATGAGGGCGGCAACGTTGCCGTCGACCGGCAGGCGCAGCGTGTTTTCATCGCCCGGCAGATCGAGCCATTCCAGCCCGCCATAGTCATCGCTGCCCTCGGCGAAACCGGGAAAGATCGGCGGATAATCGTTGAGCGCGCGCACCACGGCCAGCGCCAGCGCCTCGTAGTAATCGCCCCGGTAGCTGGCCAGCAGCGGCACGCGGCGGAAAATGCCGTCGAAATCGACCAGGGGATTGAAATAACCGGCGCTGGCCGCCACGGCCTGCAATTCCGGCAGATTGCCGCCGTAGCTTTCCCACTGCGTCACCGCCACCGGGCGCTGACCGAAGCTGCCTGCGGGCAGCACGGCTTCCGGCAAGGCGCCGCTGGTCTGCCCGCTGTTGCCGAGGTAATAACCGAGCACGACGGGCCGCTCGGCCAGGGCGCGGGCGAAACGGGCGTCGTAATCGAGGCTGGGGCGCAGCCGCTCGAATTCCTGCTGAAACTGACGATCGTGGCGCAGGCTTTCCTGGGCCAGATTCTCCAGGGTGTCGATGCCGGAGCTGCGATCCGCCTCGGCAAACACCACGTCAAATGCCAGCAGGCGGGCCTGATAGGGGTCGAAAACCCGGTCCACCAGTTGCGCCAGGCGATCCCGCGGCCACGGCCAGCGCCCTTCCTCGGCCAGCGATTTTTCGTCGATGTCGAGGATGACGATGCGCTCATCGACGCCGCCCGGCGCGGTGAACCGCAAGCGGGCATCGTAGATGATGGCATCGAGCCGGCTGATCAGATCGACACGATACCAGCCGCTGGCATGGCCCAGAAAGACCGCCAGCAGGATCAGCCCAAGCAGGGCGCGCGGCAGCTGGCGGCGGAACATCGGACATCAGGGCCGTTTGAAGGCGGCGGCACCGGAGAAATTTTCGTTACTGCTATCTTCGAAGAAGTAAACGATCCCCGCGTGGCTGGCCGTTGGGCCGGCAACGAAACCGTGATAATCGAGATCGGGGCTGGTACCGGAACCGCTGAAAAAACCTGGCGATGTCAGTGGCCCTGTTCCCGTCCCGGCGAGGCTGAATGTTGCGCCGCTGCTTAGCGTGCCGTGAAGGGTCAGGCTCGTCGAATCGATGCTGCCGCTGAGGAAGCTGATCTGGAGCGAGCCGCTGCTCAGCGTCCCCGTGCTGCCGTAACTACCCGTCAGCGTCGTGCCGCCTTGCAATTGGTAACTTGCGTTGATGTTGCCCAGTGCCGCCATATCGGTCGACGTGGTCGGTTTGCCGGTGACGTAGTGGAAATTCTCGATGGGGGAGGGGGCGGATGAGGTGTGTTCGTTTGCGTTTGCCCAGCGCCCCCAGTTCAGCACCCCGTCGGAATTGCCGAATTCCGTGGGTGCGCCGACCGAAGTAAATACTGTCGTATTTCCTCCGGAATCCGGTACAGCAAGTCGGTTGGGGGCGATTTCTGCATCTGGCCCGCCCGCTATGTCGCCATTGATGATGCGCATGACGGCATAGCCTGGTCCTGCGAGCAGTCCACTCAGGTTTGCAAAGCCACCTTGCGCGCTACGCTGTTCGCCGCTGGCAAATACGGTTTCCGGGGTTTCCTCGCCCAGCCCGGGCGGCGGCAGTTGCGGCCGGTATTCGGTGCGTTTGGGTTCCCGGGTGCTGCTCACCCGCCCGGTTTCGCCGCTGGCGAGCTGGATGCAGCCGGCGCTGTTGCAGACTTCGACCAGGCCTTCGCCGGTGTGCACCAGCAGGGTTTCCTTCGGATCGTCGAGCTGGGCGGTGTATTCAGTGCCACGGATGCCGATGGTGGCGATGACAGCATTGACCTTGTAGTTGTTGCGGTTCTGCCGGCCCACCGCGCCGGTGATGGTACGCATGCCGCCTTGCAGGAGACTGAAACTACCTTTTTCGCTGCCGTCGGTTTTGCCGTCATAGTTGTATTCATCGACCCGGAAACTGCTGTTGGGCTGTAGCGATACCAAGGCGCCATCGGTGAATTTCAATTGCGCCAGCGCGCCTTTGCCGGTGATGATGGTGTCGCCAGCGGCGAAGCTGTCGCCCTTGCCGAGCTGGCGGGTGCCGCCTTGGCCGTCGGTGGCGCTGACTTCACCGCGCACGAAGTGCATCAGGCCGGCATTGGCCAGGGCCAGGGTGCTGCAGAGCAGGGAAAGAACGAAGACGATCAGGCGCGGGAAAATGAAGCGGTGCATGGTCGTGTTCTCCTTAGAAATCGCGGCGCAGCGTGAGGCTGACGATGGTGCGGTCATAGGTGTTGAGATCGATATTGGAGCGGTTCTTGATGTAGGAGGCACGTGGGGTGAGCGACCACTCGCGAGTAAAGCGCCAGGTCGCGCCAAGATTGACGTCAAACTGCCGATCGCGCCGGGTCGTCATGAAAACGGCTTCCTCGCCGCCGTAGCGGCGCGCTTCGAAGGCGGCGCTGGCAAACAGGACGAGAGGCTGGCTGGCGGAAGTCTGGGCACCGAAACGCAGGCCATAACCTTTGTGGCCCAGTTGCGGCTGGTGGCGGGCCTTTTCCCGCTCGTTGATGCCGTAGAGGCTGCCGTAAAGGATTTCGCCACTGCGCAGCGCGTGCGCATAACCGGCACCATAAACCCAGCGGTTGGCATCGCGGACATGCTGGCCCGCGTAGCCGAGCGCCGCATATTGCACGAAAGTGGTGAATTGGTTGCGGGCGTCGTAATCGTGCTGCCATTGCGCGGTGAGGCCGCTGGCCCGGCGATAACGATCGTCGTCCAGAAAGAACTGGTTGTACTGCCCGGTGAGCGACCAGGTATTGCGTTCGGCGTTCATTACGATACCGGCATTGGCGTCGACGGCAGCGGTATCGAATTCGCTGTGGTGCCGGTTCATCTTCTGCCAACCGCTGACACCGGCAGTCAGGGCGATGTTCTTGTTGATCGGATGGCGCAGGGTGGCACCTCCTGCGGCAGTGGCAAACAGGCTGCGGCTGGCGCGGCTGTCGTCGTCGATGGTGAAGGCGAGGCCGCCGAAGGCGGGGATGGCGATGCTGCCCTGGCGCGGCCCGGCGTTGAGGTTGTTGTCGTGGCCCAGCGTGCCTTCCAGATAGCCGCGCACGGTGGTGCGGGTGGCGGTGTCGATGCGGTCGACGGCATCGAGATAGCGGTCGATGTTGCGCGTGACTTCGGGTGGAACGTCCTGGGCGCGCACGGTTTCCAGTTCCTGGCGAGCGGTGTCGGTTTCGCCCAGGGCCAGATAGGCGCGGGCGATCTCGGCACGCGCCCGGTGGTTGCCGGGTTCGACGCTGAGCACCCGTTCCAGGGCGAACACGCCGCGGCTGTGCTGGCCGCTGTCGACGGCGGCGATGCCGAGCAGGGTATCGAACAAGGGCTCTCCTGCGCGGGTGTCTTCCAGCGGCGCAAGCAGGCCATAAGCGGCTTTTGCCTTGCCGCCGTCGATGAGTTGCTGCGCGCGCTGCAGAACTTCGTCGGCACTGGCGGTGCAGTTCATGGAAAGCAGGCAGAGCAGCAGGCTCGCGCGTAACAGGCTGGGTTGGGCGTTTTTCATGTGCGGGCCTCGATTGGCAGCGATGTGTTGCGGCTTGTCTGGTCCGGATGGGGGAACAAGCATGAATACGTAATGGAATAGGGAATTTTGCCAGCAATTTGCTGCAGTTTGTTGCAAATTGTCACCAAATAGGTGACGGGCCGGTCCTGGATCGGCTACCCCAAAGGGGGCCCGGAGGTTGCGTGGGCCGTGCCGGTTTTGATTTCCACGGCCTGCGTGGCGGCGGCCGTTGCCGGGCTGGCAATGCGGCGCAGGGGGCGGGCGCGTGCTGAGGCGGCCCGGGCAGAATCTGCTGGAATCCTCGTTTACCCCTGCTGGCGCAGGTTATGTCCGACTCAGTGTTTGGCCCGATTCATGCGTTTTCCTGTGCGCGTGCCGGCGAATTCATCCACCCAGTTGCTGCGTCCACCGGGTTTTCCGGGGTGGGGGGCGGCGCGTTTGCCGGGATTCGGGCGGGGGAGTTTGCCGGGGGCGGTGGCAGGCACGCGGTGCTGCGGTTCGAAGCCGGGTTCTTCGTCGCGTGACAGCGGTTTTTTCAGGAGCCGTTCAATGGCGGCAAGACGCGGTGCTTCGTCGGCACAGACCAGGGAAACCGCTTCGCCGGCCAACCCGGCGCGGCCCGTGCGGCCGATGCGGTGGACGTAGTCGTCGGCGTGGTGCGGGACGTCATAGTTGAAGACGTGGCTGACGGCCGGGATGTCCAGACCGCGCGCCGCGACGTCCGAGGCGACC
>OGQD01000207.1_pt1 | contig 49036 bp, 44 predicted proteins | sample 1553091 | NCBI WGS metagenome assembly OGQD01 (sample SAMEA2580290, study PRJEB22360) | human gut metagenome | biome: human gut; feature: human-associated habitat; material: faeces | place: Denmark | collected 2008/2010
AGACTCAGACTCAGACTCAGACTCAGACTCAGACTCAGACTCAGACTCAGACTCAAGCCAAAGTATCCTCAACAACGCCACAAACTCAAAAAGTAAAGACCGAAACTCATTTAAACTCAACTCATCAGCCACCTCATAATGAAACTGATCAACACATCGATGAGTTGAATGGCGAAAAATATATTGATAGCGAATATTTAGAAGAGAAAGAGTTTAATCTTGAAGGTAAAAAACGATTTTACGTGATGCCTGAAGGCATTGTTGATGCCCGACTTGGTGCGGTGCGTATGCAGCCAGAACAGCGTGAAAAAGGGGTAAGTAAGTCTTTTTTACAGTCGATGTTGAAAAAGAATCAAAATGAAAAAGCAGAAGAAGTATTGGCCTTATCTTCAACCTATTATCGCATACCGAAAGAGCAAGTGGTTGAAAGTCTAGAGACAGCATGCTTTACAGGTAAGAAGATGAAAGATGCCAAACTCTTCAATGTTGAAAAGCAAATAGGACTATGGCCAAGAAAACCCATCAAAGACACTTTTGATTATGATGTGGTTAAATTATCTGCGCCATTGAAACAACTGAAACTGACCTCTTATGCTACGACTGAACAGAATCCAACATTTTACTGGCCTTTTGTGGTATTTCTGGATCAGAAAGGATGCATACTTGAAGGTGTAAGTGGCTACAAAAATCAGGAATTTCCAGCCACCATGTTGCAACATGCGGCAATTGAAGGAACGATAAGACTTCCAGATCAGACATCTTATATTTTGTTGACCCCATTGGCTTCAGCATTAGATGTTCAGGAAAAATCTTTATCAAATCAAGGACAAATAAAATTAACGGCGATCCGTTAGGTAATAAAGTGATTGTATTATGAAAAAGCAAATATGGATTCCTTTTACATTAACAGCTCTCATGGCTGCTTTAAATGGTTGTGGTGGAGAGGGAGGCAATATTCATGTTGATCCTCCAGGAAGTACAGGCGTTACTGCAAGTACCAGTTGTTCTACCACTTCTACGGATTGTCTTGAGTTTGTTTTTGATTATCCAGTAGCAGGTTTAAACTTTGATTGTAGTAGCGATACAACGAATCACTTTATTACTCAAAATAGCTCTAATGCGGTCTCTGGTGCGTGTAAATTAGGTGATACTGTAACATTCTCGATCAAGGGACAGGGAACGGATAAGCAGATTAAATTAGGTGCGGTCGATTTAAAAACGATCACTTCTTTGAAAATATCAGATGCTCCCATTTCTTTAGTCGATATAGCGACAGCGATGGTCGGTAAAGCCCCTGCCAGTTTAGATCCAAATGATGAAACCATTAAAGTTGCGATGGGCTTAGTTAAAATTTTTCAGGCTGCGGGAGCAGTGAACGAAAAGAATGCGATTGGTGATCTTCAGCCGATGGAATTAGATGAAGATTATAAAAGTAATCTGAAAAATATTAGCCAGTCGATTGATGTGAGCAATTTTAAAGATGGTAGTTATGCGGCACTATTAAAACCATGGGTCGATGTTTCAGAAGTCAGTGATCAGACTGCTTTCGATGTTGTGGTGAAAATGCTGAATATGCAAAATGCGGGTAGCTTCCAATCTGACTTTTTACCATGGCCACTCCCTGCCGAAAGTGGTGTCGATCAGCAATATATTGAAGGTTTCCATGGTAAGAGCTTATTAGGCAATGAAATTATTGCCAATATGTACTTACTCTCGGATCGTACTGGACACACATTTGGCTATGGTTTGCAATGGAAAGGCAAACCTGATGATAAGACCAGTGAGGGGACGATCATCAGTGATTCCTTAAAACGTCTGACACTCATTAGTAAAATCGCACCAAAGAAAATGAATGCTGAGGCGCAAACGAACTGGATTAATCCATTAACTAAAAAGTTGGCGAGTAGTCCTTTTGTATTTTCTATGGCGGATCAAAGTGGTGATCCACTCAAAATTACCCAAGGCCGTTTAATTAACGGTTACATCATCACAGGAACAGAGGCTGTCTATAAACAGGCAACTGGTTCTAAAGAGGGTGATGCGGCCAGCTATGGTAAGTGGACGCAGCAATTTAGTCCAGAACAGTTTGATGGCAGCATTGATGTCTCGAAAACCAATCCAATTACCTATCTCGACAAGAAAATCTTAACGACACCAAATAATGTGAAGTCGGGCGAATATTATGTTTTCCCAATGTATGCAACTTTGAATTTTAAATTTAGTGATACCAGTGTTAAGGATGTCAAACTGGGAATTGTGATTGATGAGAATGGTGATATTCGTTCGGATATTCGACCTGATGCAAGTGCGAATGATATGTCGGGTACTTGTGCGAGCATAAATCCAGCGACAATGGTGGACAGCAATGGCGTTCAACAGTTTAGAATTGGAACTACGGGTACAGGTAATTATGCTGAAACCGATAAATCATTAACTATTCGAATGATTTTAACCAATGCAAAATTTGGATTACTGGAAGGAATTATTTTAGGATTAAACCAGAATCTCTCTGTTCGAGCGGGTAGTGATACAGGACAGTCCTCTCAAACATTGACCTCTGGCGGCGTAAAAATTAACTTACACAACCTATTAACCGATCATAATACGACGCGTGGCGTGAATATGACGAACTTTAGTAATGCAGAAGCGAACTGGATTAATATTCATGCGGCTTATCAAAAAGTCTATAACAACATTAAAGATATCTCACCTGCACCAACTCCTGCACAGCAAGACTTGTCCAAACGTGTGAATGGTACCTTAAGTATCGATCTGCCAAGCTGTTATACGATTAAACAAAAATAATCAGTTCTAAAATTAAAACAGGGGAATCATCATGATTCCCCTGTTTATATCGACTTATCTATAGGATTTTTAAGTATTTTAAAGTTAACCTGTATGATCTAGGCGTGTACCTAATGTTTCCAAATGAACTGGAAATTTTTTTATTTTTCGGTCTTCAAAATAATGTCTTAATGTGCGTTCTACACTTGGAAAAGCCAATTCCCCCCACGGAATCTCATGTTCTTCAAATAAGCGACATTCAATACTTTCTTCGCCAGCACCAAAATAACCTTCTTTCAAGTTTGCTTTAAATAGAACATAGATTTGGCCAATGCGAGGAATGTTGTACATGCAATATAAATGTTCAATGTCGATCTCAGCCTCAGCTTCTTCGCGTGTTTCACGTGCCGCACCTTGTTCCATGGTTTCAAATAACTCCATGTATCCCGCTGGCAGTGTCCATAACCCATAACGAGGTTCAATGGCACGACGACATAACAAGACTTTATTTTCCCAAATAGCCAAAGCGCCACAAATCAGTTTTGGGTTTTCATAATGAATATTCCCACAATGTGTACATACACGACGAAGCTGATGGTCGCCTAACGGAATTTTATCTTCAGTTTCATGTCCACAAACGGTGCAAAAACTCATAATGATCATCAACGATAAGGATGCCTCAGCATAACTGAAATTTTGGACTTTCGCATCATTTCTATACGAAGCCACTCATTTTTCAGCTATGATGAAAAGATAAGAAAATAGAGAGAGAAGCATGGTAGAGCAGGAACTCACGCATCTTTTGCAGCAACGCTTACGGTTCTCAAAACGTACTTCGCCTGCACAGGCCGCAGTGTTAATTGCGATTACCAATGAACACCATCCTAAAGTTTTGTTGACGCGCCGTTCCACCCAATTATCCAATCATGCGGGTGAAGTTTCATTTCCTGGTGGGAAACGTGATGCTGGTGATACCAGTAATATCGTAGTCGCATTAAGAGAAGCTCAAGAAGAAACGGCTCTCAATCCTTTCGATGTTGAGTTGATTGGTGATTTACCGATGCAACGTGCGCGTAGTGGGATGCTAGTTAAACCCATTGTAGGACTTATTCCTCCTAACGTTGATTTGATTGCTCAACCGACCGAAATTGATCGCATTTTTTTTGCATCTTTGAATCAACTCCTCAGCGCGCCTGCAACACCGTATGAGGTGAAATATGCACATCAATCACTATATTTTCCGAGTCTACAAGTAGAAAATGAGGTCGTTTGGGGATTAACTGCAAGAATGTTAATTTCATTGTTTCATTACGGGTTGAATTATCAGAAAGACTGGCCTTTTCTTCTAAATTCGCCACATTTTCAGCCCCGCAAATTTTAATTCCACCACCAACTAAACAGGATGCTGCCATTATGATGTACAGTTTTGAAGGACATTCACCAAAAGCATTGATTGAACCGTGGGACGGATGGATTGCAGACAATGCCACAGTGATTGGTCAGGTGGAATTAGGGCAACAGGTCAGTGTCTGGTTTGGCGCCGTGATTCGTGCAGATAATAGTCCAATCCGTTTAGGGCATTTTACCAATATTCAGGAAAATGCTGTATTACATACCGATGCAGGGATTGAGCTTCATATTGGAGATTATGTCACGGTTGGACACCAAGCCATGTTGCATGGTTGCACGATTGGTGAAAATAGTCTGATTGGGATCAATGCTGTGGTGTTAAATCATGCGGTCATTGGTAAAAACTGTATTATTGGTGCGAATGCATTAATTCCAGAAGGTAAGGTGATTCCAGATAACTCTGTGGTCATGGGTTCTCCAGGTAAAATTGTTAAAACACTGGATGAGTTTGGTGCTGCAAAATTACGTCTGAGTGCTTTACATTATGCAGAACACTATAAAAGATTTATGCAACTCAAGCCGTTTTCATTTTAGTGATTGCTTTTTGTTGTATTGCTAGAGCACAGTTTTTTGTATCAGCAAAACTCAAATTCTCGCCTAAATTAGTGTTGTAGAGTATGATAGCCCACGTTTTTTAAAAGATAATGGCGTGAAGTTGCATGAACGTGCTGGCATTGGAAACGGCAAATGATCATTGTTCAGTTTGTTTGATTGATGAATCAAATGAGCTTTTTTTTCAACTGGATACGCAAGCGAAGGCGCAAACACGTACCATCTTGCCGATGATTGAGCAGGCACTGCAACAGACACAACTCAGTTATAGCGATCTAACTGCAATTGCATTTAGTCGTGGACCAGGTTCCTTTAGTGGTGTCCGTATTAATGCGGCAGTGACGCAAGCTTTGGCTTGGGCTAATGATTTGCCTGTGATTCCTGTTTCTACTCTGCAAGCTTTGGCACAAGCGGCTTATCGTGAATTGCAACTCAGTCAGGTGACTGCGGTTTTGGATGCGCGGATGCAGGAAGTGTATCTGGCAAATTTTAACTGTGATACAGATGGCATCATGCAACTACAAGGCGAAGAACAACTGTTAAGTTACGACGTGGCAACGTCTTTCGCCAAGTTTAGCTGTGTAGGATCGGGAGCTAAACTTATTTCCTCTCCAATTTCAGAACAACACAGTATGATCAGCCCGTCTGCCCGAGATATTGCAATACTCGCCCGATATTATGCCAAACAAAAGCACTGGGTTAGTGCTGAGCAGGCATTACCCGTCTATTTAAGGGACAATGCTTGGAAAAAAATTGCAGAACAAGGTAAGCCGAACGAGAAAAAATGATGGATTTTTTACTGCTTTTAAAAGCGGCGATTATGGGAATTGTGGAAGGAATTACAGAATTTCTTCCAATTTCGAGCACTGGACACCTAATTTTAGCCTCTGAATTATTAAATTTTTGGACACCTGAGAAAAGTGCAGTTTTTGTGGTTGCGATCCAGATGGGCGCAATTGCGGCGGTGATTTATGAATATTGGTCACGCCTTTGGGGTGCAGCTATTGGTATGGTGACAGGTGAAGCCAAAGGGCGTCATTTGGCGATTAGTCTGATCATCGCTTCTATACCGATTATCTTGGTGGGTCTCACCTTTGGGCAAACCGTCAAAGATTTATTATTTAATGATATTGCCGTTGCCGTAGGATTGATCGTGGGTGGTTTGATCATTATGTGGATCGAAAAAAATCCACCTAAAGTCAATGCGGTTGAAGTTGAAAATATCACCTTTAAGCAAGCCATCTGGATTGGTTTAATTCAAGTATTGTCTTTGATTCCGGGGACTTCACGTTCTGGTGCGACGATTATTGGTGCGATGTTTTTAGGTGTATCGCGTAAAGCCGCCACCGAATTCTCTTTCTTTCTTGGAATTCCTGTGATTATTGGTGCAGGGCTGCTTGATTTATATCAAAGTCATGATGTATTTCAAGTAAAACAGGACTGGATCGTTTTAGCTGTAGGACTGCTGGTTTCATTTATCTCCGCGCTATTATTGATTCGTGCTTTGGTGGCTTATGTGGCAAAACGTGACTTTATGATTTTTGCATGGTATCGAATTTTTTCTGGGCTCATTATTTTACTTTTTGCTTTTACGGGCTGGAAATTGTGGTAATCAGGAGTTTTAGTTAATCATCATGCAATTATTTTCTACTGCCTCTTATTTAAATGCTGCGCATCACTATCAGCAAGTCTTGTCTCAGCGAGGGGTAGAGATTGATGTGTGTGAAGTGGAGCGGCTCAATGCCCGTTTTTTTAGACAGCATCCTGATTTGGCACTTTGTGTAGATGAACAAGGTTTGTGGTTATGTGCCAATGGCATGCGAATGCAACCAGACTGGAAAGCGGAAGTTTCTCGTTTAAAACGCGCCAGTATTAAGTCAGAAATGATTGCACGTGCCTGTCAACTTAGCGAAGCGCCACAATTGATCGATGCGACAGCAGGTTTAGGTCACGATAGTTTACTGATGGCGCATTTGGGGGCGAAGGTGACATTGCTTGAACGACATCCGATTTTATTTACGTTGCTTGAAGATAGCCATTTTCAAGCACAGAATGATCCATTTTTAAAACAGATTGTTGATCGGATACATTTGGTTTTTACGGATTCTGCGGATTATTTGCAATCATGTATTCAGCAGCATGAACTCGTAGATGTGATCTATCTTGACCCTATGTTTCCACAGCGTGATCAACACCAACAGGCCATTAAAAAACAGGCACAGGTTAAAAAACAAATGCAACTTTTGCATTTACTTTTACCAGAGCAAGGTGAAATGGATTTAGGCGATGCGTTACTGCCTTTGGCACAACAAGTGGCGAAACGGGTCATTGTAAAACGTCCGCGACATGCTATTTTTCTGAATCAACAAACGCCCGATCATCAGTGGTTGGGCGATGCTTGCCGTTTTGATGCGTATTTTCAGCTTGCTCTGTGATGAATTGTGATCATTGCTTCAATAATATCCAAATATTTGTTATATAGATAAAAGCATTATTGATATAATTCCACGCAAGCATAAACTGATTATGCATTATCACTCCTGAATAATTTTCTATGATTGACCTGAAGCCCTCCATCAATTTTTGGCATGATTTCAAAAGCAACCAAATTGCTGGGATGTGGTTATTTTTAGGGTCACGCCGTTGTTTACAAATTGTCCATCCCTCGATTTTTCAATTGTTGGTCTGGGGAGTACTCGGCGGCGCGGCTAATACATTATTTAGCTGGTTGGTCGCAGGGCAGGATGGTCAGTTTAATTCTCAAGGTTTAGTGAGTTATGCGCTTTGGCCGTTTCTTGCTCTTATTGTCGGGATTTTTCTTTCACAGCGAACCAATAATGCCCGCCTGATGTTGGTGCCTGCCATTTTATGGTTAGTGCTGGATACCAATATCGCCTTATTGCAAAGTTTTATTCAGTTTCTGGGACAGCTCGATTACCTCCCTTACATTACTTATGACTATTTACCGACACTCTTTATGGTGTTGTTTGTCTGGCAAAGTTTGGCTGTGGTTTGGGTGTTTGCACGTGAGCTAAAATGGCCGTGGTGGGAACGTGCTTTGATTATGATTGCCACGCTAGTCACACTGGTGGTTTGGCAAGGTTCGGTACGTAGTCAGCCGATCTGGAAAGTTGAAGATGTTGCGCCGACGTTTACTGAAGATGCTTTTTATGCCCAAAGTCGCTTACTCAATCAGTCGCTTGAACAGATCCAATATGGTGAGTTTGCGCAAAGCCACTGGTATTTTCTCGGTGTTGCGGGTGCTAGCTATCAAGATGTATTCAAGTCGGAAATTATGCGGATCAAGGAGCAGTTTGATACACGTTTTGGCACGTTTGGCCGTTCGATGATGTTAATCAATAACCCAGATACCCGCACAGAGGTGCCTATAGCCTCTCAAACAAGTATTGGGGCTGCATTACGTCGTATGGGTCAGCAAATGAATAAAGAAAGCGACGTTTTGTTTTTATACATGACTTCGCATGGTGCACCCAACGAATTTGAAATGGAAAATGCACCGTTGGATTTGCATCAGGTTGATCCAAAATGGTTGCGTGAAACTCTTGATAAGTCAGGGATTCGCTGGCGAGTGATTGTGATTTCGTCGTGCTTTTCTGGAAGTTTTATTCCTGCACTTCAGTCACCTGATACGCTGATTATCACAGCTTCCGCGGCAGATCGTCAGTCGTTCGGCTGTACCAATGAAGCGGATTATACTTATTTTGGTCGTGCGCTGTTTGATCAGGCGATGCGTGATCAACATACGATGAAAGATGCATTTAAGCAAGCTCAGGATACGGTTGCCAAGTGGGAGTCTGCACAAGGCTTTGAACCTTCAGAACCACAATGGGTCATGGGTAAAAATATGGAATTGATGTTGCCACAACTTGAACAACATTTATTCCCTCAACAAAATCTCCCTCAAACCACGACTGCTGCCAAACATGAGGATAAAAAACATGCAAATGTTGCAAAAAAATCGCTGCTTTGATGGTGAACAACGTATTTATCAATGCCCATCCAACGCATTAAAAGGTACAAGTAAATTTGGGGTATTTTTGCCACCAGCGGCATTGAAAGGCGAACAATGTTCGGCATTGTTTTATCTTGCAGGTCTGACTTGTACTGAGGAAACCTTTGCGATTAAGGCGCATGCACAACGATTGGCTGCTCAACTTGATCTGATTTTAATCACGCCAGATACGTCGCCACGTGGTGAAGATGTGGCTCAAGGGGATCATTGGGATTTGGGGTTGGGTGCAGGGTTTTATATTAATGCGACTCAAGCGCCGTGGGCAGAACATTATCAAATGGAACGTTACTTGCTTGAGGAACTTTATCCTTTAGTGCAAGCGGAATTTCCTGTGATTCAAGATCAAATCGGAATTTTTGGCCACAGTATGGGCGGGCATGGTGCCTTAACACTTGCACTCAAATATCCTGAAAAGTTTAAATCAGTTTCTGCTTTTGCACCGATTTGTGCGCCAAGTCAATGCCCGTGGGGTGAGAAAGCTTTTTCAAATTATTTGGGCGATGATCGTGGTGTCTGGAAACAACATGATGCAACCGCTTTAATTGAACAAAAAGGGGCATTATTTGCTGAAATCTTGATTGATCAGGGTTTAGATGATCAATTTTATAGTCAGTTAAATCCCGATTTATTCGAGCAAGCCTGTCATAAGGTGGGACAAAAACTGAGTTTAAGACAGCATGCTGGATATGATCACGGCTATTATTTTATTCAGAGCTTCATGGATGACCATTTGCAGTTTCATGCGGTTCAATTGAAAAGTTGAATTTGCAAATAAGAACTATTTTCATTTAATAGCCTCGTCTGACTAGAAATTGCCCTGTAATATGAGTAACATATCGGGGCTTTATTCATTTTACTCTGTAAAATTTGTTCAAATGATCAAAAATAAAATACTAGGCAAACAATGCAAAACTCAGAATCATTTCCTTTAAATCATGATGAATTAAATTATCCTTCTGCACCAGTACCTCCTGAAAAAACAGGATTAGAATATTCAGGTAAACAGTATCGCTTTCAGTTTCATGGTCAGGCGATGGAATATTTTGGTATTTGGATCGTAAATATTGTATTAACCATTATTACTTTAAGTATTTATGCACCTTGGGCAAAAGTACGTCGTCTTCGCTATTTTTATGGCAATACCGAATTTTTTCATCGTAAGTTTGATTTTACGGGTATTCCCACAAAAATCTTATTTGGACGTTTGATTGCGATTGGAATTTATGTGGCTATTTCAGTCATTTCCCAGTATTCAATGACGGCTACGTTGATTGGTATAGCGATTTTATATCTGGCGGTACCGTGGTTAATTCGTGCTACTTTGCGCTTTACAGCTAGAAATAGTAAATATGCCAATAGCCGATTTTACTTTGCAGGAAGTTCCAAAGAAGCGTATGTGCTGTTTTTAAAATCTATTTTAATTTATATTTTTACGCTGGGTATTTTTACTCCATATTTGATTTATTTATATAAACGTTATTGTATCAATCACTTGTATGCTGGACAGCTCAACTTTCAATTACATGCCAAATGGTCTGAATATATGAAAGCCGTTTATTTCCCAGTATTAATCTTTTTGGTGATTTTAGCAGTTGCAGGTGGGCTGGCTTTCGGATTAATACGTTCAGGTAATTCGGCGGGAATTTATATGGCAATTGCTGTATATATCTTTGGTTTATTGTTTATTGGACCATTGGTGGTTGCCAGAATATTTATTACGACATGGAATAATGTGTCCATCGGTCAAAGTGTGTTTGCAACTGACTGTAATCAGTGGCGTTATACTTGGATTGTTGCAACCAACTGGATTGCCAAAGCACTGACTTTGGGGTTAATGTCGGCGTGGGCTGCGGTGCGAATTTATAAATATCAGATTGAGTCACTTACTTTAACCTTAAATGACGACCCTGATGAAATGATAAATTTGGCACAACATGATATTAGTGCCGTTGCAGAAGAAATTAGCGATATTTTTGATATCGATATTTCTTTATAACATCGATAAGTCCTTATGATGTCTTTATCTACTTCTGTTATTTTTTATGATGGTGTGGTATCCAAACCACGCCAAGCTCAGATTTCTCCATTCGACCATAACAGCGTACAAGTTCGTTATGAGGAGGATGGTGAATCCATTCGCCAATATCAGTATCAGGATATGATCTTGATTGGTGCTTTGGGTGAACTGAAACCCGTGATTGAACTGCCTGATGATGCGCGCATAGAGTTTAGTGACGAATTACCAGATTGGTTTGAACTGGGAAATAAAAAACTGCATCATTCCATTTGGAAACTTGAACGTTCACCTACGCTGATTTTGTGTAGTGTGCTTTTTATGGTGGCCTTTGCATTTGGAATTGTAAAATGGGGGATTCCACAAGCTGCACATATTGTCGCGTATCAGTTACCAGAACAGAGTTTAACTCAGCTTGGCAATGAGGCTGAACGATATGTACTCGATTGGACAACGCCGAGTCAGTTGCCAAAGTCACGTCAACAACAGATTCAAAAAGAATATTTGGCCTACGTCGCAGAAGGGCAACCTGCTCAACTGGTTTTTCGTGGAGGCGGTCAAATTGGAGCGAATGCCTTGGCATTACCCAATCACACCATTATCTTGACCGATGAGCTAGTGCAACTGGCAAAGAATGATCAGGAAATTATAGGTGTTTTGGCGCATGAGCAAGGACATTTAATCAAACGCCATAGTTTGCAACAGGCTTTGTCCAGTTTGGGACTAAGTGTGTTATATGTTGCGATTACTGGGGACAGTTCCGATCTGTTCACCACTATGCCTTTGGCTTTGGCAGGAGCAAATTATTCAAGAAATTTTGAGGCTGAAGCAGATCAATACGCTTTGCAAACCATGCATCTTCATCAAATTCAGGTTATTCATTTTGCCAACTTTCTACAAAGATTGGGTGCTGAAGATGAAAGTCAGGATCAGAATTCACCATTTAAATTTCTTTCAACCCATCCAGCAACGCCTGAGAGAATTAAAGCTGTTAAAGCCTTTGAAATGAGACATCAGTCTCAATCATAAGTGTTCATTTAAGTGGTCTGAGCAATAGGAGAACAGCTTTTTCTCCTATTGCCGTGTCCAATCTGCCTGAAATTCTTGTTGTGCCATACGGTTTAAATGATCGAGGACTACACCTTCCAAACGGATATCTTCTGCATTTTCACTGCTGATCAGCACATCTAAATGCTGTTCAAGCGGTGTCAAAGTCACAGTTGCAGTCGGCATAAAAATTTTATAATCCTGCTCTGACTCCGCGACTTCAAATTTATGTTTCCAATGATTGAGCAGACGTTTTGCAATTCGTCGTGCTTCTGGGGTACTAATCGAGGTCGAGCTTTGCATAAACGCTTACCTATAAAAGATGGTTGAGAAAATAGGAATTACCCTAACAAATTTAACGCTGAAATCGATAGAGAAAATAAAACAGAGTGTTATTTTTTTGCAATTGATCGCAGTGCTGAGTTTTGAGTTTGATCCACAGCAAAGTCAGTTTTTGTTATAATCAGGTTTTGTTTGCTATTTGCCAGGTCCCGCATGTCCAAGCCTTATTTAATTGCACCCTCTATTCTCTCTGCTGATTTTGCACGTTTAGGTGAAGATGTTGAAAAAGTATTGGAGGCAGGTGCGGATGTGGTGCATTTCGATGTGATGGATAACCACTATGTACCCAATTTAACTTTTGGTGCAGGGGTGTGCAAGGCTTTAAAAAATTATGGGATCAAGGCGCCCATTGATGTACATCTGATGGTGTCGCCAGTCGATCGTATGATTGGCGATTTTATTGAAGCAGGCGCGGACATTATTACGTTTCATCCTGAAGCTTCGGATCATATCGATCGTTCCTTACAATTAATTAAGGCTGGGGGAGCTAAAGCGGGCTTAGTCTTTAATCCTGCAACACCTTTACACTATTTAGATTATGTATTGGATAAAGTGGATCAGATCTTATTGATGAGTGTTAACCCTGGATTTGGCGGTCAAAAATTTATTCCGATGACTTTAGAAAAACTCCGTCAGGCACGTCAACTGATTAATGCCAGTGGTCGCGATATTCGTTTAGAAGTCGATGGTGGGGTTGGGCCTGCTAATATTCGTGAAATTGCGGAAGCGGGTGCAGACATGTTTGTGGCAGGATCAGCGATTTTTGGAAAACCAGATTATAAAACGGTCATTGATGAAATGCGTGCTGAATTGGCAAAAGTCGGTGCACAAAACGCTTAATCCTATTTTTCGATATCATCATTATTACGCACCACATAAGCATTCATGTGGTGCGTAGTATTTTATTTCTCTTTTTTCTTAGATATACAACAAAGCCCGCTGTATTGCATTCTCAGTAAAGCGTTGACTATTGTCTTTACTCATAGCGCAAAACTATTCGTTTTACGCCAGAAATAAAGCGATGCTTTATTTGCTGCTCATGTGGATAACTTTGTTTATAACTCTCTGGATAACTATGTTGATAAGGCGGTGGATAAGCTGCTGATAGAATAATCAAAACGATATCAATCGTTTAAAAAATCCATAAAATCTGTATAAAACTCATTCGATCTGATTTATTTTTATGCGATTTAAGTCATTTATTTTGCTTTATTTTTAATCTGTGAGACAAGTCACGGTTATTGATTAAAAAATAGATAGTGATCAAAATAAATCCTCATAAAATGTAGATAAAAATTGTCAAAATCGGCCTATTTTTATCTACTGATGCTCATCAACGTTCCAGAATTGAAAAACAGTTTTATCCTTGATGGATGGGGATGAAATGATTCAGATTTGTATCAAGTCATAAACTTGGTTATGCTGTGTTTATATATCGACTGATCAATGTATTTTTGAGGATATTCAGTTTGCATCTAGCTCAGCGCAGACAGACTTGGTTTGTGTTGCTTATGGTTTTTATCATGAGCTGGAGTGGTGTGGCTGTTGCTTCGGTCAAAAATATGCATGCCTCTATGATGCAACAGACTGCTCAATCGATGTCGCATGTTCCTGATCAATCGTCGTGTCATCACATGGGCATGCAAGCTACAAAAGCAGCGCATGCGTCGCATGATTTAAAACATGCTAATGCAAGTATGCTGCATTGTGATCAACCAACTTCCTTACATGCTTCTAACGCCGCACAGTCCTGTCAGGATTGTCATCAGTTACATTGTCAAAATCTAAATACGTATGTTGAACATGTGATTCCAACATTGCCGCAACAAACTGTCTTTGCTGCCATCTCAGATTCTCATACGGATTATAGAGGCCAGCATTTTTCTGGTTTCTGGCAAGAAATTCTCAGACCACCCAAAGCCTAATCTCAAATTCAAACTAAATATTCAGTTTTAAATTTTGAGGTTAGTCATGTCTATTTTATTAAAAAATGTCCTTTTTACAGGACTGTGTTTGGCTATTTCGCCGTTTAGTCTAGCGGCGGTCAAAGAATACCATTTGGATATTGCTGAAAAAACCGTCAATATCACGGGAAAACCTGTTCAGCGAATTACCGTTAATGGTCAGTTTCCTGCTCCCAAACTTGAATTTGAAGAAGGTGATGAAGCGGTTATTCATGTTCATAATAGCCTGAAAAATCAGGATTCTTCGATTCATTGGCATGGTTTATTGTTGCCCGGCATTATGGATGGCGTACCTGGGTTTAATGGCTTTCAAGGCATCAAACCTGACGGTTCATTTGAATATCGTTTTAAAATCCGTCAAAACGGAACGTATTGGTATCACGCGCATAGTAAGGGACAAGAGCAGGATGGCTTATATGGCGCTTTTATTGTCTATCCTAAAGATAACAAGCCATTGACAGCACAGGAACAAACTAAACGGGATTATGTGGTGATGCTGTCAGATTTTCATGATTCATCGAGTGAAACATTGATGAAAAATCTGAAAAAGTCTGCCGAATATTATCAAAATCAGCGTGAAACCTTGGGCGATGTATTGCAACAGGTCAAACAACAAGGGCTGAAAGCCACGTGGCAAGATCGAAAATGTGGAATCAGATGCGGATGCTGAAAACCGATCTGTCAGATGTCACAGGCTATACTTTCTTGGTCAATGGTAAAACGTCAGAACAGAACTGGACTGGCGAATTTACTTCGGGTGAAAAAGTTCGATTACGTTTTATCAATGCATCTGCAATGTCATTTTTTGACGTGCGTATTCCCAACTTGAAAATGACTGTGGTCAGTGCCGATGGTCAAGCTGTCAAGCCTGTTTTAGTGGATGAATTTCGAATCGGGACAGCAGAAACTTATGATGTGATTGTTGAGCCGAAAGCCGCATATTATCAAATACAGGCTGAGTCGATTGATCGGAGTGGGTTTGCATTGGCAAGTCTGCAAAATGCGGCGATGCCTGCACCACAGCAGATCACCACTCCAGACGCACGACCACGTGCATTGCTCACAATGCAAGACATGGGACATGGCAACATGTCTGATAGTTCAGAACATACAGATCACGCTGCTATGTCAATGCCAATGTCGCAGAAGATGTCTCATACATCCGAACCTTCATCAATCAAAGCGTCATCGATGCCAGATATGTCAGAACACATGAATCATGATGCGATGTCACATAAACAGATGACGCAAGAAATCTCACATCAGCAAATGATGCAACATGAGACCTCTCATCCGCAAACCCTATCCGAGTCAAAGCAAACCGTACAAGGTTGGGCCAATGCTTCGACTCCACAAGGTGCAAAGGCATTGCGATATCAGGATTTACAATCACTCACCCCACAAACAGATACGCGTCAGCCGACCAAAGAATTAGTGATTCGTTTGGGCGGAAATATGGAACGTTATATCTGGACCATGAATGGCAAAAAATATAATGAGGCTGAACCTTTACAGGTCAAATATGGAGAGCGAATTCGGCTGAAATTTATTAATGACAGCATGATGGCACATCCAATGCACTTGCATGGCATGTTTGTACAATTGGAAAATGGTCAATCTATACAAAATCTTCCAAATAAACACACCCTCATTGTGCCGCCCGGTAAAACAGTGACAGCACTTTTGACCGCAGATGAATTAGGTGAATGGGCGATTCATTGTCATTTGTTGTACCACATGTCGGCAGGCATGATGAATAAATTGATTGTGGCAAAAGTCGATCAAGATACACTGCCTCATGTTTCATCTGAAAATACTGAACAACCTGTTCAAGGAGGTCAACATGCGCACCACTAAAATGATGACGGTGTTGATGTTTTCAACAGGCTTTATGATGAGCTCATGGGCTTTTGCTCATGAAGGACATGACATGATGATGTCCAATATGTCGATGTCGGATGGTCAAGATCATACTGAAATGCCAATGCCAGAAAAAAATAAAGTGCAGACAAATAGTGAAGTACCTTCAAATGTGAGTGTTGATGATCATTCAGATCATGATCATCGCCGTGAACATGGTGGACAGATTTATCAGGCAACGAAACTGGACAATCAATGGCGATTGGATAAGCACGGGCAGGGCGAGTTTAATACTGAACTGGAAACTTGGATTGGCACAGATCAAAATAAACTTTTCATCAAAGCTCACAGTGAAAAGTCAGAATCTGAGAAAGCTGATTATGCGATTTCGGCGTTATATAGCCGAAATATTGCTGATTTTTGGGATGCTCAAGTCGGCTTGCGTTATCGCAGTGAAGCCTTTGAGACACATCGTCAGGAAGCGGTGGATGCAGCATTTGGTCTACATGGTTTAGCCCCATATTTTTTTGAAACCGATGCCTATGTTTATGCCGGTCAGGATCAACATGTCAGCTTAAGTCTGGAAACTGAGCGCGACATTTTGCTGACGCAAAAGCTCATTACTCAACCTTATCTCAAAGCGGATGTTTTAATTCGGGATGAATCTGATAATGCAAAAAAGACAGGCTTAAGCTCTTTGCAAACAGGCGTTCAAACCCGTTATGAGATCAGCAAAAAAGTAATGCCGTTTATTGATGTCGCCTATCGTTATGAAAAAGGGGATCGTGAAACCAGTCGTCAAGTCGCAACCAGTTCAGAATCGGGCTGGCTGTATGGTGCAGGGATTACTTTCAAGTTTTAATTGATTCGTCAAAATAAAGCTGTATAGAATGTCATCACAATTAACCTGATGACATTCTTTTTTGCATCTGATCTGGTGCGTCAATGAGCCTAAAACAACAGTACCAACGCTTTTTACTTTCAAATGCTTTTTTTCAATCGCAACGGGAGTTACACACAGACGGCAATTTACTTGCAGATGATGAATATGATTTTTCAGAACAAGACAATATTCAGTCGGAATGGGTGAGTTATTACTATATTCCTCAACTGGATATGGCGCATGAACGTGAATTGCGCAAGGCTTTGGTGCAATGTCATCAGGTCAAATATATTGAGATGGATCATCAAACTCAACATATGGCCATTTTCCATGATGGTGAAGTAGAGGTATTGACCAGTTTATTAAAGAACCATGTGAAACAGGCGGATTATCAACAAACGCTATCTAATTTTGTGCCTGTCACCACCACCTTAAAACCCGTGATCAAAACCACGCAAATCCTGTCGTGGCTATCTTCAATTTATATTATTTTGTGTCTGGTCACTTTGTGTATGGCGATTCTGGCGACCTCGTTTAGTCTCTTGGCGATGAGTTTGTTGATCCTGATGGATGCCGTGATTTATTTGGTCGCCAATAATGCCATCGTGATTGAGCCCTTGCTTCGAAATAGATTAATTCAGGCATTGGCATGGTTTGAACTGGTTGCAGCTACTGCTTTAATGATCGGCATTGTATATGATTATTTTAATGCACAGGTTGCTTTGGCGGGATTTGTGCTGTTGCAAGGATTGGTGATCCTGACGGCGACTATTTTATCGCGTTATTTGATTGCTAAAGACTATATTAAAAATCGACCTTTGCACTGGAGTCATTTAGTGCGCAATATGGATGTAACAATTGCAATCACGTTGGTGATGGCTGGCGTGCTACTTCAACTCACACAGAACATAAGTATTGATTTGATGATGGCCATGTTGGTGATATTTTTAATTTTTTTAAGAGTGTTTAATATTCTGATTTTAAATAAACTTGCACTGAAACCATCAAGATATTGAGTACACAAATGCGTAAATGGATGTACTTTTTATTGATCATCGCGGTCGCGTGGGGCGCTTGGACAACATGGATAAAACCAGCGCCCGATATTCAGACCTTTAGTTCAGATCACAACATTCATATTCAACAATTACAGCCCTATGAAGGAACATTCAGGGTTTTGTCTCGTGAAGACTATCACACTGGGAGAGAGGCTCAATTTTCACCGATGGATATTGCGGTGGGATGGGGCGAAATGGCAAATCCCAGTATTTATAAACAGATTAATATTTCACAAGGCAATCGTTGGTACCACTGGCGTATTGATTCAATTCCTCCAATTTCATTGAATGATATTGCGACACACAGTGCCAATATGCATCTGGTTCCTGCAACTCCAGAGATTGCCAAACAATTGCAGCAGCTAAAAAAAGATGATTTAGTTTTCCTCAAAGGCGCTTTAATCGAAATTCAGTCAAGCGATGGCTGGCGTTGGCGAAGTTCCTTATCACGTGAGGATACCGGTGCGGGGGCGTGTGAATTGATGCGAGTGGATCAAATTATTTGGCATGAACAATAAACGTTTCAAAATCAAAATTGGTCATCCCGATTAAATTGACTATAATCATCGTTTCGGAGGAACGACCTCCCCCAGATGAGGGAAACAATGTCAGGACGACCTGACGCCTGATTATGGAGCATAAAATGGCTTGGGCAATCTTAATTTTGGCGGGACTTTTTGAAGTCATCTGGGCATATTCGATGAAAATGTCAGACGGTTTTACCCGTTTGCTGCCAAGTGTCATTACCATCGTATTTATGGTGTTGAGTGTCATATTATTATCAATTTCAATGCGGAGCTTGCCGCTTGGTACGGCTTATACGGTCTGGACTGGAATTGGTGCTATTGGTTCTTTTATCGTGGGTATTTTGATTTTGCATGAACCTATGGGAGCAATGCGCATGATGGCTGCGATTTTAATCGTCTCAGGTCTCGTGCTCATGAAACTGTCATCACCTACTTAAGGTTATTTGGTATGCAGTTATCTTATTGTTATATGGCTTCGCCTGTGGGACAGCTTAAATTAGTGGCGAATGAGCAGGCTTTGGTGGCTATTCTTTGGGACAATGAAAACCCAAAAAGAGTACGTCTGGCTGAATTAATTGAAGATGTATCCCATCCGATTTTATTGAATACCCAACAGCAATTAATCGAGTATTTCTCAGGTCAGCGCAAGGTATTTGATATTCCAATTGATTTTGAAGGAACGGATTTTCAGAAACAAGTCTGGAGTGCGTTACTGACGATTCCTTATGGGGAAACTCGCAGTTATAAACAAATTGCTCAGCAACTTGGTAATGAAAAAGCGGTTCGCGCTGTAGGGGCCGCCAATGGTAAAAATCCAATTTCAATTATCGCACCTTGTCATCGTGTAATTGGAGCGGGAGGAGCATTGGTAGGGTTTGCAGGCGGTTTAGATAAAAAAGAAATTTTACTGCGTTTGGAATTGAATAATATTTGAATTAGCTAAACTGTCACCTCTATAAAATAAGGATAATGAGATGTTTTTATATATCGTTTTTTTCATTGTTATCATGGGGATTGTTGCTTATCTATCTTCGCCTGCATTTAAGGGGAAAATGGGTGAGAGTATGGTGATTGATCATGCGAAACGTCATTTAGGCGAAGAATATATCATGCTGAATAACTGCACAATTCCCGATGAGCAAAATGGAACAACACAAATTGATCATATTTTGATTAGTCCATATGGCGTTTTTATTATAGAAACTAAAAATTATACAGGCTGGATTTTTGGCAGTATTAATCAAAAACAATGGACGCAAAAAATCTATAAAAAAAGTTATCGTTTTCAAAACCCAATTCATCAGAACTTCAAACATTTAAAAGTATTGGAGCAAATTCTTGAAGATGTGGTTGCTCCTGAATATCTACATTCAGTCATTGTATTTACATCACGTAGCGAGTTTAAAACTGTCATGCCTGAACATGTTTGTCGGGGTAAAGATTGGATCACACATGTGAAAAAATTTAATCAGGAGGTGATTCCAACTATGAAACAAAAACGCATTAAATATCGGATCGAAAAAGAAATATTGGAGCCTTCATGGAAAACTAATCGTACACATATTGCTAACTTGCAACAGAAAAATTCAGTGACAACGAATATATCTCAATAAATGGCTACATTTCATAGCCATTTGTAAGATACGGTTTGTACTTTTCAAAAATCATGCGACTTCATGTTGACGAGCCAACGCCTGATTTTTTAATAATTGCTTTTCCTGTTCAGATAAAAAAGCCACTTTGAGACCATTTTCCTGTGCAGTTCGGATCTGATCTTCGGTTAAACCTGCTTGTGGTGCAGCAACTTGATATTCATGCTGAATTTCAATGCCTTCTACCGCAGGATCATCGGTATTAATCGTCGCCAAAATTCCATGTTGTAAAAAGTCCTTGATGGGATGTTTTTCAATTGAACTGACCGTGCTGGTTTGTACATTTGATGTGATACACGATTCAATCCCGATCTGATGTTCAGCCAGATAATCCATTAGCTTTTGATCATGAATAGCTTTGACGCCATGCCCGATACGCTCTGCCCCAAGTTCCCGTATGGCTTGCCAGATACTTTCTGGCCCTGCGGCTTCGCCTGCATGAACGGTAATATGCCAGCCTGCATTCCGAGCCTGTTTAAATTGATCCAGAAAAAGCGTTCCGGGAAATCCCAGTTCATCACCTGCCAAATCCAAAGCTGTGATATGGGTTTTATGGGTGAGTAAGGCATCGAGTTCAGCCTGACAAGCGGCTTGTCCAAAAGTGCGACTCATAATACCAATCAAATTTGCCTGAATCCCTAAATCACGGCAACCCTGTTGTACGCCGTCAATCACCGCCTCAACCACACCTGCTAAAGGCAGATGATGAGTCATGCCCATATAACCCGGAGAAAAACGTAATTCGACATAGTCCAGACCTTGTTGCTTGGCATCCTCGATATTTTCATAGGCGATCCGTTGGCATGCTTCCAGACTTGCCAAAACCTTGACACCCCAGTCCAGTTTTGCCAAAAAACTGAGTAAATCGGGTTGATTATCCATGACTTGTACGTGTGGACGTAACTCTTCGAGCGTTTGAGCGGGCAGGGCGATATGATATTGCTGTCCCAAATCTAAAATGGTTTGTGCACGAATATTGCCATCCAGATGTCGATGAATATCGGTGAGGGGGAGGTTTGTTGAAATCATCGGCATTACCTCTCTAGCATTGTTTTATAGTGTTTTTATCTTGGCAGAGATGGATTCAATAAAAAAGTAAGGCGATGTTATTTTTTGCTGATAAGTTGAAAAATGACCATTCATGCATGTTCAAAATAAAAATGCCGTGAGCTTAGAGTCACAGCATTTTAAATACAGAATAAATTTAGAAAATCACTTTAGTGGTCAAACCAAGTACCAGTGCATTATCCACTTGATCGGTCGCACCCGGTTGAATGACATATTGCACTACAGGGCGTAACATCAACCACGGTGTGACATAGTGCGAATAGTTCAATTCAATATTGTATTCAGCATCTTCATTAATTAAGGCTTTTTTGTTGTAGACACCATCCCGATAACGATCATTGACATGAATGCGATTGACACCTAAGCCTAACATATCAATGGGATGATCATCTAATAAACCCAGATAACGAATCCCGATTTGTTGAGTATTATCAATTTTATTCACAGCGGTGTCATGGAAGGAAATATTGGTAAATCCGTATAAACCCCGTTTGCCACCATCCACAGAGGTGAATTGTTGATCTGCGGTAAACCAGCCTGCATAAGCATGGTCTTTCTGCTCACCTGTAATGACATCTTTATTTTGGGTTTTATCGGCATTGTTATAAAAAACACCTAGACGATAGCTACCCGGTAAATGGTTAATCCCTTGTTTAGGTTGATAATGCAGTTCAACAGGGACAGTGACACCATCCATGTGGTCGGATTTTAAATTCCAACCCTGATTCTCTTTGATATTGGTCGGGTTAAACTCAAATACACCGACTTGGGCAGAGAGTTCAGGGGTAAATCGATATTTTACAATTCCCGCCCATTGCGCCACGGGTTCGTTATACCAGACATTACCCATCCATTTTCCGTTTTGTGCGGTACAAAACGAGGTACTTTGGAAGTCACATCCCATCGTATTAAAGTATGAACCCATACCGATACGACCAACGCGAACACTCCAACCCGTATCTGTAAAAATCTTTTCAATAGAGAGTTGAGTTAAGCGAGAGTCGACATTGCCGCGACCCCAAGTGGCTTGTGTATTGGCCATTTGTGGCGCACCCGGATACGAAATATTATCAACACTGGTACTTTGACCCTGACGAGCAGTGACAATGGCACGAACTGAAACGCCATTCCAACCCAACATTTTTTCCAGATCCAGACTACTGCCTAACCAGAGCTGACTTGCGAAGGTTGCACCATCTCGTGGCTTATAGCCACCATCTGCCAGATAGTCGGTATCGACATAAAGATTGGCATCAAAATTTACGCCCTGACTGGCGAGCTCTGTCCGTTTTCCGTTCCAGTCACCAAACAAATACTTGCTTTGAGGACTGAAAGCATCCTCCGCATGACTTAAATTAAAACATATTATTGCTGTCACAAAGCTAGCAAAGCTTATTTGTTTCAGTCCCTGAATTTTCATTTGACTCAACCACGCATACTTAAAATTTGTCCATTCATTGTTTATCAACAATGAGTTTGAAAAATCTAACCATGTTTTAAAATTTAATCAACAAAAATTCACTTGAATTTTCATATTTAATATTTGACTGAACGGTTTAGTTTTTATGAATGATTTGATTTAAAGTTGTGATAAGGGACCATTACTGTTTAAGGATTCTAGTAAGGTCGTGTAAAGTTGTTATAAGTATTTCATTTAGAATTTTTTTAGAAAATCTGAAAAAAGACGATATTTTTCTAGAAGAATGGTGGTAGTTCATAATATATTTTTAAAGTCCCCAGTAAGAAACATAGATTACTTACTGGGGTATTAATATTTCTTATTAATGATAGAGGATGTGTCGCGTGACGGTGACGATGACGGCGTCACGCGACACATCCTCTGTCATTTTCGAATACTTAAATTCAAAAGCTTAGCAATCCTTGCGACACATAATGATACTTGGATGCGACACATCCAATGACATTTTGAGAAGAAAACGACACATCTTGTGTCATTCTAATAAAAGTATATAAATTAATGAAAAACAATAATTATGAAATTTATGTTAACTAATATTAAATGGTTTTAACTTTTTGTTAATAAAGTATCTATATGTATCTATCATAGACGTCGAAAGAATACTAATGCCTAATCTTTGTACGACAAATTTTGTCGTGGGACTGGTACTTTCATCTATTGAAAAAAATGCTCCATGCTAAGATTTCATAACTAACTTTACTAAAACTTAAAAGAGGAAAATATGTCTAATAATGTATGGACAACAACGATAATGTTCGATGAAAACTATCGAGTATTTGATTTATCTTTTCCAGAAATATTTGACTACGCTGAACTTTATAAAATTAAAGGAGATTCAGAGGAGGAAAAAAATAAAAGAAAAAAAATGCGTCAAGCTAAAATAGAAATAGTTGACAAATACCATTTAAGTGAAAAGATAGCACCTGTGAATGCGCCTACTATTCTATATGCTCATGGTTTTGAAAAAACAGTTAAATTACCTAGCTTTTTCCGTACCCAAGATGGCTTTGTGATTGTCACTGAAGCATGTGCAAATGTACTAAAACAATTTCGTTTAGGGGAAAGTTTACTTTATCCATTGTCATTTTTTGATATTCAATTAAATGAACCTGTAAATGCTCAGACTTACTATTTTTTCAATATTGCTGAGCTAAAAAGCTATTTATGCCCAGAATACTGTACACAAGAGTTGGACAAACGTTCATATACCAAGCATGAAGGTTACCAACTTTTTAGCTTATACCATGCCGATTATGCCGATTATGCGATAGCAGTAGAGAAAGAAGTTTTAGCATGTGATGTCGATTTATGGCAAGATCCAGAATTAAATCACTCAATTTTTATGTCTGATGAACTCAAGAAAGCTCTAGATGAAGCTCAATTGAGTGATGCATGGCAATTATTTTTATGTGACCTTAAATAATAAAATAGATTAGAAATAACTAACATGGCTATTTCGTTTCAAGTACATCATATTTTATGAAGTCAGATTCTTAATTTTTATTTTTTATAATTAGATAGCTATTTGAATAGCCACCAAAATTATTGACACACAAAACCATCTTTCGGTGGGCTTTTTCATAATTTATGGCTCAAAAAATTTTATACATAAATTAATTTTCATTACTTCTTTTGAGCTTAGAGATGAATAATCAGTCGATAATTTAGCCAATTTGTTAGACATACAAAAAACGAAAAGATGGACAACAGAGTGCCTTAAGCGTGGTATTGCACCACTAAGTATTGACTCAGTTGAGTTTAGTCCTTTTAGTCATTAAGTTGAAAAAAGGCTGCGAATTGCAGCCTTTTTACTATGGTCTCTATGACAACATATGTGTCGCGTGACGAGATTTTAACTTACCAGCTCAACGCCCCACCAGTCTGATAATCTGTCACACGAGTCTCGAAGAAATTCTTCTCTTTACGCAAATCCATCATTTCAGACATCCATTGGAATGGATTATTTACACCTGGATACTGTTCAGGTAAACCAAGCTGAGCCAAACGACGGTTACAGATGAATTTTAAATATTCTTCCATCATCGCTGCATTCATGCCTAATACACCACGTGGCATCGTGTCACGCGCATATTCGATTTCAAGCAAGGTACCTTCAAGAATCATTTGAATGACTTCTTGTTGGAACTCGGCTGTCCACAAATGCGGATTCTCGATCTTGATTTGGTTAATCATATCGATACCAAAGTTCACATGCATGGATTCATCACGCAAAATGTACTGGAACTGTTCAGAAACACCGTTCATTTTATTACGACGACCCATACTCAAAATTTGACTAAAGCCGCAGTAGAAGAAAATTCCCTCAAGTACACAATAAAATGCAATCAGATTACGTAATAATTGCTGATCAGTTTCAGGTGTGCCTGTTTCAAATTTTGGATCACTCAAAGATTGCGTATATTTCAAGCCCCAAGCTGCTTTACGCGCCACACTTGGAATCTCATGATACATGTTGAAGATTTCGCCTTCATCCATACCCAAAGATTCAATACAATATTGATAGGCATGCGTATGAATCGCTTCTTCAAATGCCTGACGTAAAATGTACTGACGACATTCAGGATTGGTAATTAAACGATAAATCGCCAGAACCAAGTTATTGGCAACTAAAGAATCCGCAGTCGAGAAAAAGCCAAGATTACGTTTAATAATAATACGTTCATCTTCAGTCAAACCATTTTCAGACTTCCATAATGCAATATCATGGTTCATGTTGACTTCTTGCGGCATCCAGTGGTTGGCACACCCATCCAGATATTTTTGCCACGCCCATTCGTACTTAAATGGCACTAACTGGTTTAAGTCCGCACGACAGTTGATCATGGCTTTATCATCAACTTGTACGCGATTTGCACCCGTTTCAAGCTCTTCCAGACCCACTGTAATATCCAGATTTTTTAAGGATTCAGATGCTCGAGCCACCGAATCGGTTGAATCTGTTGATCGGCTGGTAGCGGTTCCAGCGGGTTGTACATTTGCCACACGCGGCGATGATGGCTCTGCATCAGATACCAGCGGCGCAGTTGGCGCTTTTTGCGGTTCGACGGGCGCAGACTTGTGTTCAGGTGCAGCCGGTTTTTGCGAATCATCTTCGAAATCGTCCCAACTCAGGATAGACATAATCAAATTCTCTCTTCGTTGTTAATATCTTTATCGACACCTTTCTACGAAGATGCCATTACTATACGCTTATTATGTGTAAGCAAAATTAAGTTTTGTCGATAGATGTTCTAAAATTATTCAATAGAACCTATATCCCCACTACTTATTTTGATTACGCTGTTGATTACGAATCTTAAAAAAAGCGTAAACCATAGGCGCGTAAAAGAATAAAAAGGCAAAAATCAGTACAGCTAGACCTAATGTGTAGTTATGACTGAGATGTAACATGATCTTTACCTTTTATTGTGCAAGGAAATATTGTTCTGATATTTCCTTGCGTGTTCGTCATTACTGACAAGCTTCACAGTCTGGATTGTCGATTGAACAAGCCATTGGCACTGGTGCCGCCGTCGTGAAACCATCTTCTGCTGTCACTTCAGGCTTTACTTCCTGAGCCACTGCTGCAACAGGGGCTGTAACCGTAGTTGCTTTAACTGCATTTAATGCGCCAGTATTGATGGTGGATTTCTCAGCCGAGGTTGCACCTAAAGCTCGGAGGTAATACGTAGTTTTTAGACCACGTAACCATGCCATTTTATAAGTGATATCCAGTTTCTTACCGTTGGCACCTGCAATATACAGGTTCAGCGACTGTGCCTGATCGATCCATTTTTGACGACGTGAGGCAGCATCCACAATCCAGCGTGGCTCAACTTCAAATGCAGTGGCAAAGATCGCTTTCAGTTCTTCTGGAATACGTGAAATCTTTTGTACTGAACCTTCAAAATGTTTCAGATCATTGACCATCACGCTATCCCAAAGACCACGATCTTTCAATGCGCGAACAAGGTAAGGGTTGATCACGGTGAATTCACCAGAAAGGTTAGATTTCACATACAGGTTTTGGAATGTCGGCTCAATCGATTGAGACACGCCACAAATGTTAGAAATCGTTGCAGTTGGTGCAATCGCCATAACATTTGAGTTGCGCATACCATCTTTTTGCACTTTGGTACGTAAAGTATCCCAGTCCAAACGTTGAGTACGATCCACTTCAAACATACGTTCAGGGCGTGTTTTACCAACAAGGTCTAAAGAGTCGATTGGTAAAATACCTTGATCCCAGAGTGAACCTTTAAAGGTTGAGTAAACACCACGTTCAAGCGCAAGATCACTTGAAGTTTGAATGGCGTAGTAACTAATGACTTCCATCGACTCATCAGCAAAATTAACTGCTTCATCAGAGCCATACGCCAGATTCATTTCGTATAAAGCATCTTGGAAGCCCATGATACCCATGCCAACAGGGCGATGTTTCAGGTTCGAATTTTTGGCTTGTGGTACAGCATAGTAGTTAATGTCGATGACGTTATCGAGCATACGCACGGCTGTTTTGATGGTACGTGCCAATTTTTCACGGTCTAAAGCGCCGCCTTGTACGTGTTGTACAAGGTTGATCGAACCTAAGTTACAGACTGCAATTTCATCCTGATTAGTATTCAGGGTAATTTCAGTACATAGGTTTGATGAGTGAACCACACCTACATGTTGCTGTGGCGAACGCAAGTTACACACGTCTTTAAATGTAATCCACGGATGACCTGTTTCAAACAGCATTGACAGCATTTTACGCCATAAGTCCTGAGCGCGAACTTTCTTGTAAAGGAAGTTTTGCTCTTTAGCAATCGCTTCATAATGCGCATAGCGTTCAGCAAACGCTTGACCTGTTAGATCATGCAAATCTGGAACTTCGGAAGGAGTGAACAATGTCCATTCACCATCTTCAAACACACGTTGCATAAAGAGGTCAGGAACCCAATTGGCGGTGTTCATGTCGTGGGTACGACGACGATCATCCCCTGTGTTTTTACGTAATTCCAAAAACTCTTCGATATCTAGATGCCATGTTTCAAGATACGCACACACCGCACCTTTACGCTTACCACCCTGATTTACGGCAACCGCAGTATCATTGGCGACTTTAAGGAAAGGAACAACACCTTGTGATTTACCATTGGTGCCTTTGATGTAAGAGTTCAGGGCACGTACAGGTGTCCAGTCGTTACCTAAACCGCCTGCCCATTTTGATAACATTGCGTTGTCACGCATGGCTCCATAAATGTTGTAGAGGTCATCACCAATGGTGGTTAAATAACAGCTAGATAATTGCGGACGCAATGTGCCTGAGTTAAATAGGGTAGGCGTCGATGCCATGTAGTCGAAGCTAGACAACAAGTCATAAAACTCGATGGCACGTTCTTCACGATTGGCTTCATTAATGGACAGCCCCATGGAAACACGCATAAAGAACAATTGTGGAAGTTCGTAGCGAATGCCATCTGAGTGAATAAAGTAACGGTCGTATAGTGTTTGTAAACCTAAATAAGTAAACTGATTTGATCGCTCTGGTTTGATTGCTGCTGCAAGTTTGGCAAGATCAAAGTTTAATAATTCTGGGTCGAGTAACTCAAGTTCAACCCCTTTTTTCAGGAAGATTTCAAGCGCATCACTTTCAAGCGTATCTTCAGGTAAACCTAAAAATTCAAGACCTTTGGCAACCAGTTCATTACGCAATAAACGCGCAGTGACATATGTATAATTTGGCTCATGTTCAATGCGGGTACGTGTTGCCATCATCATTGTCGTGGCAATATCGCTCGCTTTCACGCCGTTATATAAGTTTTTAACTGTTTCATCGACAATCGCTTGAACATCAATCCCTTCCAGACCTTCAGCCGCTTTCTCAACTTCTGCTGATAGCGCATCGAGATCTAATGGCTGGAGCTGACCATTAGCATCCGTAATCTGTAAAGTCGGGTGATGATTTGCACCGGCCTGTTGACGGGCATTAGCGCGTTGTTCACGATAGATGACATAGGCACGCGCAACTTTTTGTTCGCCTGTACGCATCAAGGCCAGTTCAACCTGATCCTGAATTTCTTCAATGTGAATCGTACCGCCAGAAGGTAAGCGACGATTGAAAGTATTCATGACCATTTCTGTAAGTTGAGTAATACGGTCGTGAATACGGCTTGAATCTGCACCTTGTTGTCCTTCGACCGCCAGAAATGCTTTACCAATCGCAACGGAAATTTTCTCTGCATCAAATACAGCAACTTCCCCAGTGCGTTTAATCACCTGAAGTTGGCCAGGAGTTGAAGTGATTACGCTCATGTCAGCATAGCTCCATTGTCATCTATAGTTATGTTCATTGGACCGTTTCAATCGGGCAAAAAGGTGGCTCGATATTTGAGGAATAAACACAAGACTTAGTGGTTAGTGTTTGTTTTAAACACAAGATACGGGAATTTTAATCTGATATCAATCTTGACATTTTATTAATTTTTTATTCATTCATTATCTGTCTGATTCTGCGATGCATAGCTTAGCAAAGTCCTAAAAAATTACGTATAGATAACTATGTGGATAACTCAAAAAACAGACATTTACAGGCTTAAAAAGCGGCTATAGAAATAATTTGTTTAATATTTATACGTACTATTTAGCGAATTAAGATAAGTGGTAATTTTTAAACCAAAATAATAAAATCACTGAAAATTCAACAGCTAATAAAATTGCAACAAAATACAACTGGCGTGTATCAGTTTGGTGAACAAGGACTTGTTTACAATGTAAACGTGTGTATATTGCTTTCTATGAAGCATGTCTATCTGTCGGATTTTAAACAGATACACTTAAATATATAAATAGGGGCATTGTATGAGCCAGGAAGAAAAGTTACCTAAGATTCTGATTGTTGAAGATGATGAGCGTCTTGCACGTCTAACACAGGAATATCTGATTCGTAATGGACTAGAGGTTGGGGTTGAAACAGATGGTAATCGTGCAATTCGTCGTATTATCAGTGAACAGCCTGATCTTGTCGTACTCGATGTGATGTTACCTGGTGCAGATGGTTTAACCGTTTGTCGAGAAGTGCGTCCTCATTACCATTCTCCGATCTTGATGTTAACTGCGCGTACTGAAGATATGGATCAGGTTTTGGGTCTGGAAATGGGCGCAGATGATTATGTGGCTAAACCAGTACAGCCTCGTGTATTATTGGCGCGCATCCGTGCTTTGTTACGTCGTACTGATAAAACGGTTGAAGATGAAGTGGCGCAGCGCATCGAATTTGATGATTTGGTCATCGATAATGGTGGACGCTCAGTGACCTTGAATGGTGATCTAGTTGATTTCACCAGTGCGGAATATGACTTACTCTGGCTATTGGCTTCAAATGCAGGCCGTATCCTGTCTCGTGAAGATATTTTTGAGCGTCTGCGTGGGATTGAATACGATGGACAGGATCGTTCGATTGATGTGCGTATTTCACGCATTCGTCCAAAAATTGGCGATGATCCAGAGAACCCGAAACGTATCAAAACTGTGCGTAGCAAAGGCTATTTATTTGTAAAAGAAACCAATGGTATATGAAACATCCATTGTTAGTAAAAATCTCCCAATAAGGTTGATCGAGTGTTTAAACACAGTATCTTCTTACGCATTTATGCTGGTTTGGTGGTCTTGGTTATGTTGGTGGCTTTATTTGGCTACTTGCTGGTTCAGATCATCAATTACCAACGTGCTCAGGAATATCGTGAATCCCTGACGGATGGTATTTCTTTTGTCATCAGTGAAGGTGTTGCTCGACAGCCGGGAGAACAACAAAAACTGGACTGGATTTCAGATGCCTCTGATTTACTTGAACTGCCAATTTATTATGTGGCGTCAAATAAAATTGAGCTTTCCAGAACAGAAAAGAAACGTATTGAAGAACAAAAATCAGTTGTTCGTTATGATGCTGAAAATAGCATTGCTTACGTCATTATTGGTTTGCCCGAAGACAATCAACATTTCCTCTATGTCAAAGTAGATAAAATTGGTGAGCGCCAAATGAAAGCGCTTCCCATCTTTATTTTGGACTACTTGATTTATTATCCAGGTCAGGAAAAAGAATACATTAATCGTATTCAAAAGCATTTTTCTTATCCAATCACCATTCAGGATGTTAAAGATATCCAACTGGATTCTGAGCAAATTGGTCGTTTGCGTCAGGATCAAAGTGTGATGTTGTATAAAGACAGCGCAACGGTACGCGGAACCACGATCTCCATTGTTTCTCCGATGCCGAATAATCCGACTGAGGTTTTGGTTTTAGGTCCAGTGCCTATGTTTAACTGGATGCCATTTCAGTTATCGGCAGGAATTACCCTATTTAGCTTATTTCTGTTGAGTTTAGGGGTTTATGGACTGATCTTACCGCTAGAGAGAAAAATCAGACAGGTACGATTCGCTCTAAATCGCATGAAGTCTGGCGATTTATCTTTGCGAGTGCCTATTGATGGTAGTGATGAGATGGCCAATCTGGCATCGAGCTATAACAATATGTCAGATCATATCCAGCGTTTGATTGAAGCGCAGCGCGAATTGATGCGCGCAGTTTCGCATGAGCTACGAACGCCTGTGGCACGCGTCCGTTTCGGGATGGAAATGCTGGCTGAAGAAGATGATTACAATTATCGGATTCAGCAAATGGAAATGATTGATAAAGATATTGAGGCCTTAAATACCTTAATTGATGAGATCATGACTTATGCCAAGTTAGAGCAGGGGACACCTTCGCTGGATTTTGAGGAAATTGCTCTGATTGATGTGTTGGATCAGGTCGCCGTTGAAACCGAGGCGCTAAAAACTCAAAAAGAAATTGAGCTGATACCCCCGCCGAATTATGTGATAGCAGATGCAGAACGTCGTTATTTGCATCGTGTCGTACAAAATCTGGTGGGTAATGCAGTACGTCATTGTGATCATAAAGTTCGCTTGAGTGGTGGTATCCGCGCAGATGGAAATGCTTTTGTCTGTGTAGAGGATGATGGTTCTGGTATTCCTGAAGAAGATCGGAAACGTATCTTTGAAGCTTTTGCCCGTCTGGATGATAGTCGTACACGGGCTTCAGGTGGCTATGGTTTAGGGTTATCTATTGTGAGTCGGATTGCGTACTGGTTTGGTGGAACCATTAGTGTGGATGAAAGTCCTGATTTGGGTGGTGCGCGTTTTATTATGCTTTGGCCAGCAAAACGCTTTAATCAAAAGCTTAAACAAAAAAATCTGTCAAAACAAAAAGAAAGCACTCATTAGAGTGCTTTCTTTTTGTCTGATTTGAATCAGTTTATTCTTGTAAGGTCGCATCTGGTGCAATTAGGGCTTTGCCTGCGCGTAAACTGGTTAAAGCATCTTGATCAAAATCGATTAAGAGAAAGTTATTTTCTGCATCGATTTTATAACCACTAATAATTTTTTGATCACCATTGATGGTTTCAATACGATATTCATCTGTAATGTTAAGAATACCTTCTAGATTGGTTGTGGTTGATGCGAGATCCTGACGAAACAGATCATAAATATCACGTAAATCAAAAATTGCATTGTCTGCATCGGGATGCTTTTGCACATATTCTTGAATATGTCGAATGAGCAATTGAGCATAAAGAAAGTAGTTAGGCTTATGTGTATAGTGCAGACTCATTGATTTTACTCCTTATTCTTTGTTTTTAGCATACACATTGGCTCAAGGTTGATGTGTATAAAGTTAATTAAAGCATGTAACTGAATTGCAAAGATTTATAGGTCTAATTTTATATATTTTCCTCATTTAGAAATTCTGCTTGTTTAATCAGTTTTATTTCAATCCTAATTTGAATTGAAGTAAAAAATACCACTCGAGTTCAGCATGATCTACTTCTCAAAATAGCATGCTCTTTTGAACTTGAGATAGTCTTTTATAGCTTTAATTTTCAGCAAAATCACCGTTTAATGTAGGCTGATTTTATGCCAAGTTTGAGGATGAGAGTATTTCTTGAGAAAATAGCAAAATAATTCAAAAAAATACAGGATAAGTGATGGTTAAAGGTGTAATCATGATTTAGGACAAAATTGTCCGAAATATTGGCTAAAATGTAAGAAAATGAAAAAAATAATCATAATATGAGAATTGATTTGATAAACCGATAAATACCAGTGGATTTAGCGTTCAAGCCCTATATTTTATAAAATTGTCCAAAAAATCATCCTAAAGACTAAGGTACTTCACCTAGCAACAGAAATTAGAAATCAGGTACAATTGGCGGGATTAATTTTATGTTTGGTGTATTTGAAGGCCAATACATACATTCTTTGTTAAATAATAGGCCTGCCAGGAGTTATCCCCGCATGAGTGCCATTACTCCATACGAATGGGCAACTATTGCCTTCGTGATCGGTGTTACATTTCTGTGCGTTTTTATGCTTACCGTTCCCTTGCTCCTAGGGGGTAAATCGTGGGGGCGCGCGAAGCAAGAGCAATTTGAATCAGGTGTTGTGAGCGCAGGTGGGGCACGTATCCGCTTGTCTGCAAAATTTTATTTGGTCGCGATTTTCTTCGTTGTTTTTGACCTTGAAGCACTCTACTTATACGCATGGGCAACCTCTGTCCGTGAAGTGGGTTGGCTTGGTTTTACGACGGTTGTAATTTTTGTTGTCGATTTATTGATTGCTTTGGTTTATGCATTTGCTGTAGGTGCATTGAACTGGGCGCCAGCAGATCGTCGTAAATCAGCAGGAATTAAGGCCAAAGTGGGTTCTGCACAGATGAATATTGCTGATATTACCCGCTTCAATTCTATTGAGGAGTTGGTGATGGACCCTACAGGTCACATTCCAGCTCAATCCTCAGGTCGTATGAAGTCTATTTCAGCGACTCAAACCTCATCTGAACAGGAGTAACTCGGGATGAAATATACATTAACCCGTGCGAATCCGAGTGCTGATCAATATCCTTTGCAAGAACGCCAAATTGTCACTGATCCGCTTGAAGAAGAAGTCAATAAAAATGTCTTCATGACCCGTCTGGAAGATGTGATGCATAATGTGGTCAACTGGGGGCGTAAAAACTCAGTCTGGCCATTTAACTTTGGTACTTCATGCTGTTATGTTGAGTATGCAACCACCTTAACAGGTGTGCATGACTTATCACGTTTTGGTGCTGAGGTTATTCGTGCTTCACCACGTCAAGCTGACTTGATGATTGTTGCTGGAACCTGTTTTGTCAAAATGGCGCCCGTTATTCAACGTCTTTATGAGCAGATGCTTGAGCCAAAATGGGTCATTTCCATGGGAGCTTGTGCAAATTCAGGCGGTATGTACGACATTTATTCGGTTGTACAGGGCGTCGATAAAATTATTCCTGTTGACGTGTACGTCCCAGGTTGCCCGCCTCGTCCTGAAGCATTGATTCAAGCATTAATGCTACTCCAAGACCAAATTCAATTAGAGCGCCGTCCACTTTCTGCCGTAATCGGTGATGATCTTAAGCCAGTGTATAAGCCAAAGATGATGCCAGAACGCGATCGCAAAAATGCTGAGCGTATTGCGGTGAAAAACCTACGCTCTATGGATGAAATTAAATAATTATTCATGATGAAGTTTTGATATATCGATTGGATATGTTTCATCAGAAAAATTGACTGAATTTGTATTAAATAGGAAGCCAAGCCAATGGCTGAAACTGACATTGCTATGCCAGAATCGACTCCAGTTGATTCACGCCCAGCATTTGCAATTGTAGAGGAACTCCAAACCAAGTTTGGTGAAAACTTCTACGTGCAACCGACTTGTGAAGAGTTTCCGACTGTCTGGGTTGAGCGCGCACGCGTACAAGATGTACTGATGTTTTTGCGTAAAGTAGAACGTCCTTATGTGATGTTGTTTGACTTATCTGCGGTGGATGAGCGTTTACGTACCCACCGTGATGGTTTACCTGCATCAGACTTTACGGTGTTCTATCACTTATTATCATTAGAACGTAATAGTGATATTCGTATCAAAGTAGCGCTGAATGAGAATGATATTAACATTCCAACAGCCACCAATATTTGGCCAAATGCCAACTGGTACGAACGTGAAGCTTACGATATGTTCGGGATCAATTTCGAAGGGCATCCGATGCTACGTCGAATTTTGTTGCCAACTTATTGGGAAGGGCATCCACTGCGTAAAGAATATTCTGCACGTGCGACCGAATATACCCCGTATATGCAGAACAAAGCCAAGCAGGATTTTGAACAGGAACATCTGCGTTTTGTCCCAGAAGATTGGGGACTAAAACGTGGAAATGCCGATGAAGATTTCATGTTCCTGAACTTGGGTCCTAACCATCCATCTGCGCATGGTGCGTTCCGTGTGGTGTTACAGTTAGATGGTGAAGAAGTCAAAGACTGTGTGCCTGATATCGGTTATCACCACCGTGGTGTGGAAAAGATGGCTGAGCGTCAAACTTGGCACTCGTTCATTCCTTATACCGACCGTGTTGACTACTTGGGTGGTTGTGCGCAAAACATGCCGTATGTCATGGGTGTTGAGCAGCTTGCGGGCATTAAAGTGCCTGAACGTGCGCAATGTATCCGTGTCATGATGTCGGAATTGTTCCGTATCAATAACCACTTGTTGTATATCGGTACGGCGATTCAGGATGCGGGTGGTATGACCCCTGTCTTCTATATGTTTGCCGACCGTCAAAAAATCTATGACGCAATTGAAGCGATCACAGGTTTCCGTATGCACCCTGCGTGGTTCCGTATTGGTGGAACAGCGCATGATCTTCCAAACAACTGGCAAAAACTGATTCGCGATATTCTCGAATGGATGCCAAAACGTTTGAAGGAATATCATACCGCAGCGCTTAAAAACTCAGTATTTGAAGGTCGTACCCGTAATGTTGCTCAATATGATGCAAAATCTGCATTGGCTTGGGGAATAACAGGCACTGGTTTACGTGCCACAGGTATTGATTTTGATGTGCGTAAATATCGTCCATACAGTGGTTATGAAAATTACGATTTTGAAGTACCACTTGAGTATGAAGGCGATGCCTATGCTCGTGTCATGGTGCATTATCGCGAAATCGAAGAATCGCTCAAAATCGTGAAACAATGTCTGGATAATATGCCATCTGGCCCGTATAAAGCGGATCATCCTCTGGCAGTTCCACCACCGAAAGATAAAACCCTGCAAGATATTGAAACCCTGATTACGCACTTCTTAAGTGTGTCGTGGGGACCTGTCATGCCAGCGGGTGAAGCATCTGTGATGGCGGAAGTGGTGAAAGGTGCGTCTAACTATTATTTGACGTCTGATAAATCAACCATGAGTTATCGTACTCGTATTCGTACACCGACCTTTACCCATCTACAGCAAATTCCATCGGTGATTAACGGCAGTCTGGTTTCGGACTTGATCATTTATCTGGCAACCATTGATGTGGTTATGGCCGACGTGGATCGCTAAGGGGTACGCATTATGATGATTTTGACTGATAAAAAGCCACGTGTGAATGTTGAAGGGATTTTGACTGCGGATGAAATTCACGAAATTGAGCATCACATTGATCACTATCCGTATCCACGTGCTGCATCATTGGATGCACTGAAGTGCGTACAACGCCGTAATGGCTGGGTAGATGATGCACAGATGAATGCAATCGCGCAGTTATTAACGATTAGCGTTGCAGATTTGGAAGGTGTGGCGACATTTTATAACCGTATTTATCGCCAACCTGTGGGTCGTCACGTGATTTTATTGTGTGACTCGATTGCCTGCTTCTTGATGGGTGCTGAAACTTTGGCTGAGGCGTTCCAACGTGAGCTGGGTATTCAGTATGGTCAAACCACGCAAGATGGCCGTTTTACCTTATTACCAATCTGCTGTTTAGGTAATTGTGATAAAGGTCCAACACTTATGATTGATGAAGATACCCATGGTTTGGTAGATGTATCTTCGGTCAAACAGTTATTGGAGAAGTATGTATGAATACTGAACCAAAACCGATTTATGGCGAAGGTAATCCAGAAACTCATCCACTGACTTGGCGTTTGAGTAAACAGGAACATGTCCGCAATGCCGATGATTACGAAGCTTTAGAGGGTTATCAAGGCTTTAAGAAAGCCATTGAAATGAAACCTGCGGAAGTTTTGGAAGTCATTAAAGCAGCAACGGTAAAAGGCCGTGGTGGTGCAGGTTTCCCAGCAGGGATTAAATGGTCGCTCATGGCACCGAATGATGGTGGCCCGCGTTATTTGATCTGTAATGCCGATGAAATGGAACCCGGTACATTTAAAGACCGTTTGTTGATGGAGCGTCTTCCGCACCAATTGATTGAAGGGATGTTAATCGCTGCATATACCTTAGAGGCAACGCAGGGTTATATCTTCATTCGTGGTGAATATATTGAAGCGGCTCAATACTTAAATGAAGCTTTGGAACAAGTTCGTGCCAAAGGTTATTTGGGTGACAATATTCTGGATACAGGCTGGAATTTTGAGCTGTTTGTACACACAGGTGCGGGGCGTTATATCTGTGGTGAAGAAACCGCATTGATTAACTCGCTGGAAGGTCGTCGTGCTAATCCACGGACTAAACCGCCATTCCCTCAAGTTGCTGGGGCATGGGGTCGTCCAACTATCGTCAATAACGTCGAAACTTATAACAACTTACCCGCGATCATGTTACGTGGCCCTGAGTGGTATATCGGTTTGTCTGCGGGTAAATCTAAAGATCCAGGTACTAAAATTTATGGTGCCTCAGGTAAAGTTAAATTCCCGGGACTTTGGGAGTTACCATTTGGTACGACTGCGCGTGAAGTGATTGAAGACTACGCGGGCGGTATGCGTGATGGTCTGAAACTTAAAGCATGGTTGCCGGGTGGTGCATCGACTGACTTCTTAGCAGCTGAACATATTGATTTGCCAATGGATTCAGAAAGCATTATGAAAGCGGGTTCGCGTTTAGGAACTTGCTTGTTGATGGTGGTGGATGAAACTCAGTGTATGGTTTCTGCGGTACGTAACCTTGAAGAGTTCTTTGCGCGTGAATCATGTGGCTGGTGTACACCATGCCGTGATGGTTTACCTTGGGCGGTCAAAGCACTGAAAGCACTTGAAAATGGTGAAGGCAAGATGGAAGACATCGAGCATTTGTCTGAACTCACCAAAAAGTTGTGGATCGGTAAGACCTTCTGTGCCCACGCACCGGGTGCGATGGAGCCGCTTATGGGCGCACTCAAATATTTCCGTAGCGAGTTTGAAGCAAAAGTGACCAATCGTCCTGTTGCCCAAGCCAGCCACGTAGAACAAGTTTAAGGAATTCGACTATGGCTACAATTCATGTCGATGGAAAATCATATGAAGTCAATGGGTCAGAAAACCTGCTACAAGCATGTTTGTCCCTAGGCATCGACATTCCATATTTTTGTTGGCACCCATCCTTAGGTTCTGTTGGCTCATGTCGTCAATGTGCGGTGACTCAGTATGCAAATGCTGACGATACCCGTGGACGTTTAGTGATGTCATGTATGACACCCGCGGCTGACAATACGTTTATTTCAATCGAAGATAAAGAAGCGGTTGATTTTCGTGAGTCAGTGGTTGAATTTTTAATGACCAACCACCCGCACGACTGTCCAGTTTGTGAAGAAGGTGGTCACTGTCATTTACAAGATATGACCGTAATGACAGGTCATGACCGTCGTCGTTATCGTTTTACTAAACGTACGCACTATAACCAAGAGTTGGGTTCGTTTATTGCGCATGAAATGAACCGTTGTATCGCGTGTTATCGTTGTGTGCGTTACTACAAAGACTACGCAGGCGGTACAGACTTTGGTGTCTATGCCAATGCTTCACGTGTGTACTTTGGTCGTCCAGAGTCTGGCACCTTGGAGTCTGAATTTTCAGGTAACCTGACAGAAGTTTGTCCAACAGGTGTATTTACCGATAAAACTCACTCTGAACGTTATAACCGTAAATGGGATATGCAGTATGCACCAAGCGTGTGTCAGGGCTGTTCTTCAGGTTGTAACATTTCTCCGGGTGAGCGTTATGGTGAATTGCGCCGTGTAGAAAACCGTTTTAACGGTGAAGTCAATCAGTACTTCCTCTGCGATAAAGGTCGCTTTGGTACGGGTTATGTGAACCGTGCAGATCGTCCGCGTCAGCCACAGTTCCGTGTCGGTGAAGCAGTCAGTTCAGTTTCGGTTGATCAGGCACTGGATGAAGTCATTGTAAAACTTCAAGGTAAAAAAGTACTGGGAATCGGTTCTCCACGTGCCAGCCTTGAATCGAACTATGCATTACGTGAGCTAGTCGGACAAGAAAACTACTCAACAGGCCTGTCACAAAAAGAGCAAAATCTGGTTGAGCTTGCGGCTTCAATCATGCAAACCGAGGGTGTTTACAACCCGAATATGCGTGAAGTTGAAAGCTATGATGCAGTATTGATTTTAGGTGAAGACCTCACTCAAACTGCACCACGTATGGCATTGTCCGTTCGTCAAGCAGCGAAAAACAAAGCCAAACAAATGGCGGCGGATCGTCGTACTCCAGACTGGTTAGCAGAACCTGTACAACGTATTGGTCAGGATGAGAAATCTCCGATTTATATTTTGGCAGCAACGCAAACTCGGTTAGCGGATGTAGCAACAGGTGAAGTAGTTGCATCACCAAACGACATCGCGCGTCTTGGTTTTGCAATTGCGGCAGCCGTGAAAGGTGAAACCCTGAATGGTTTAGATGATGATGCCAAAGCCTTTGCTCAAAGCATTGCTGACAGCTTAAAAACTGCGAAAAAACCTTTGGTGATTTCGGGTACTAGCTTACAAGATCCTGCGATTATGGAAGCGGCTGCGCAAGTCGCACAAAATCTGGGTAATGCAGGTCTTACATTGACTGTGCCTGAAGTGAACTCAATGGGTCTGGCATTGTTTGGTGGTCAAAGCTTAGAACAAGCCTTTGCACAAGATTATGACACTGTCGTGATCGTGGAAAATGACTTATTCCGTCGTTTACCTGCACCTCAAGTCAAAGCTGCTCTTGCCAAAGCGCAAACCGTAATTGTGTTGGATCACAGTGAAACTGAAACTGTGAAACAGGCCGATATCGTGCTTTCAGCGGCAAGTTTTGCTGAGGGTGATGGTACGGTCGTGAGTCAGGAAGGTCGTGCACAGCGTTTTTACCAAGTCTACGATCCAAGCTACTACAAGCCAGAGTATGCCATTAAAGAATCTTGGCGCTGGTTACATGCTATTGAAACAGGTCTACATGGGAAAGCGATTAACTGGACTTTACTCGATGATGTCATAGAATCTGTCGTGAAAAATGTTCCTGTGCTTGAAGCGATTCAGGACGTTGCACCAGATGCAGGCTACCGTGTTCATGGTTTAAAAATTGCTCGTGAACCGCGTCGTTATTCAGGTCGTACGGCACTTCGTGCACCAATTTCTGTACATGAACCAAAACAACCTGTTGATGTCGATTCTGCCCTAACCTTCTCGATGGAAGGCTACGTTGGCCCACAAAAAGCGTCATCTTTAGTACCATTTGCATGGGCACCAGGTTGGAACTCACCACAATCTTGGAATAAATACCAAGATGAAGTCGGTGGTCACTTAAAAGGTGGCGACTCAGGTATTCGTTTATTTGATCGTTTACCAAAACGTCCTGCGCGTAGTTTTGTTGCACCTTCAGCGATTACTATGAATAGTGAAAGCTTCCGTTTGGTTCCAATGCATCACATTTTTGCATCGGGTGAATTTACGATTAAAACACCTGCGATGCAGTCTCGTATTCCGACAGCAGCTTTTGCATTGGGCGAACAGGATGCAACCCGTTTGAATCTCAAAGATGGTGAACGTCTTTCTGTTCAAGCAGGTGAAACAACTGTCAGTCTGCCTGTACAGGTGATTGAATATTTACCAACAGGTTATATCGGTTATCCAATTGGGTTGGCACCAACAGTGTCTTTGGCTGAACCTGTATCAGTCGCGGTAGGAGTGTAATTCATGCAACAAGAAATTATGCGTCAAACACCGCTTTGGGCTGAGAATTGGCCAATTGCTTATGCTGTGGTTCAAGCGATTGTGATTATGCTTGTAGTTGTACTAATTGCAGCATTAATGTCATTTATTGAACGTCGTCTTTTGGCACTCTGGCAAGACCGTTATGGTCCTAACCGTGTGGGTCCGGGCGGTATGTTTCAGATCGTGGCAGATATGCTTAAGATCATGTTCAAAGAAGACTGGACACCAAAATTTGCCGATAAATTGACGTTTCGTATGGCGCCAGCAGTTGCAATGGCAACTGCGGTCTTGTCATTTATGGTGATTCCAATCAGTCCGACGCTAGGCGTTGCGGATATGAGTATTGGTCTATTGTTCTTTATGGCAATGGCGGGTATTGCGGTTTATGCAGTGCTCTTTGGTGGTTGGTCATCAAACAACAAATACTCGTTACTGGGTGGTTTACGTTCTGCTGCTCAAACCATTTCTTATGAAGTGTTTCTTGGTATTTCTCTGATGGGCGTAGTTGCCATCGCAGGTTCATTTAACCTGCGTGAAATCGTGGAAGCACAACGTGATGTATGGTTTATCATTCCGCAGTTTATAGGCTTTATGGTATTTGTGGTCGCGGGTGTTGCGGTAACTCACCGCCATCCATTTGACCAACCAGAAGCTGAGCAAGAATTGGCTGAAGGTTATCACGTTGAATATGGCGGTATGAAGTGGGGAATGTTCTTCGTTGCAGAATACGTGAATATCGTACTGATTTCTGCCTTGATTGTGACCTTATTCTTTGGTGGTTGGCTTGCGCCATTTAACCTTGAAATTCCGTTTGTTCCGCCTGTGTTCTGGTTCATTATTAAAACAGCATTTTTTATGATGATGTTTATTTTGGCTCGTGGTTCTTTAATGCGTCCGCGTTATGACCAAGTGATGAACTTTGGTTGGAAAATTTGTTTGCCGCTGGCGTTAGTCAACTTACTCGTGACTGGTGCTGTGATTCTGATGAATCAGGCCTAAGACAGCAGGGAGTACAAAATGTATAAAGTTCTAGCTGGAGTTGGGTCAATCGTTCGTACTTTGTGGATGGTTTTTACCCACATCACGCGTAAACGAGACACAATTCTTTATCCTGAAGTCCCAGGCGATGAAATTGTACCGCCTCGCTATCGTGGCCGTATTGTTTTAACCCGTGATCCAGATGGTGAAGAACGCTGTGTCGCGTGTAACCTCTGTGCGGTGGCTTGTCCAGTCGGCTGTATTTCACTACAAAAGGCAGAAAAAGAAGACGGACGTTGGTATCCAGAGTTTTTCCGTATCAACTTCTCTCGTTGTATTTTCTGTGGCATGTGTGAAGAAGCTTGTCCAACGACAGCGATTCAGCTTACTCCTGACTTTGAGTTAGGTGAGTACGTGCGTCAGGACTTGGTTTATGAGAAAGAAAATCTACTGATTTCTGGTCCAGGTAAATATCCTGACTATAACTTCTATCGTGTTGCTGGTATGGCAATCGACGGTAAAGGTAAAGGTCAGGCGCAAAAAGAAAGTGCACCTATTGATGTACGGAGTTTATTACCATGATGTGGCCATTTTATTTGATGGCTCTCGTGGCCATTGTCTCTACGATTCGTGTGGTGACCAATGCGAATCCTGTACATGCTTTACTCAGTCTGATTGTTTCATTACTTGCAGTAGCGGGTATCTTCATGATCGTGGGTGCGCCATTTGCTGGTGCGCTTGAAGTGATTGTTTATGCTGGTGCAATTATGGTTCTGTTCGTCTTTGTGGTGATGATGCTGAATTTAGGTCAGCATACTGTGGAACAAGAACGTAAGTGGTTGAGCTCTGAAACATGGGCAGTTCCAGCACTGATGAGCTTTCTGCTCGGTTTGACTTTGGTCTGGATGTTATCAAGCGATTACACGGTACCGGGACAAGTCATGGGTCGTGAAGTGATCGGTCCAAAAGCAGTCGGTCAAGCTTTGTTTACTCATTATTTATTATTGGTTGAAGTTGCCGCGATGTTATTGCTTGCAGCATTAGTTGCAGCATTCCACTTAGGTAAACGTGAACCAAGTGCAGAAGGGGAACTATAACAATGGGCAATATCCCTTTAGAACATGGTTTGATTGTTGCAACCATTCTTTTTGCACTGGGTTTTTACGGTGTAATGGTGCGACGCAATCTTCTCTTTATGTTGATGAGCCTTGAAATCATGATGAATGCTGCGGCATTGGCATTTGTTTTAGCAGGAAGTGCATGGGCACAACCTGATGGTCAGATTATGTTTATCCTGATTTTGACTCTTGCTGCGGCAGAGGCTTGTATTGGTCTTGCGATCGTCCTTCAGTTTTACCATCGCTTCCACCATCTGGATGTGGATGCTGCTAGTGAGATGCGCGGATGAGTACTTTATATTTAACGATTCTTTTTCCGCTGATCGGTTTTATTTTATTAGCGGTAGGGCGCGACAAGCTCTCTGAAAATGTCGCAGCCATTATTGGTGTCGGCTCGGTTGGACTTTCTGCATTATTTGCTCTCATTGCCGGACTTGCATTTACCAGCAGTGGACAACCATTTTTTGTCCAACATTTGTGGACTTGGTTTAATGTCGGTGGTTTTGCACCGGGTATTACGCTATATCTCGATGGTTTGTCATTACTCATGACAGGCATGATTACGGGCGTGGGTTTTCTCATCCATATCTTTGCTTCATGGTATATGCGCGGCGAAGAAGGCTATGCGCGTTTCTTCTCATATTTCAACCTGTTTGTTGCCAGCATGTTGGTGTTGGTGCTTGGCGATAACTTGGCGTTATTGTTCTTGGGTTGGGAAGGCGTCGGCCTGTGCTCATATCTATTGATTGGATTTTATTATTCAAATCCAGACAATGGCTGGGCTGCGATCAAGGCATTTACAGTAACACGTGTCGGTGACGTATTCTTACTTATCGCATTGTTCCTGCTTTATCAACAATTTGGTACGTTAAATACGCATTATATCGTTGAAAATGCGGCAACCGTGATGACACAAAGCTCATCGCTTTCAATCTGGACCGCTTTAATGTTGTTCTTGGGTGCGGCAGGTAAATCTGCGCAGATTCCATTACAAACATGGTTGGCCGATGCGATGGCAGGCCCTACGCCTGTTTCGGCACTTATCCACGCTGCAACGATGGTGACAGCAGGGGTTTATCTGACCAGTCGTATGCACACCGTGATTGAAATGGCGCCAGCAGTGATGCAATTCATTTCAATTACAGGTGCTGTAACTTTGCTCGTCGCAGGTTTTGCAGCATTGGTTCAAACCGACATCAAACGTATTTTGGCTTACTCAACGATGAGTCAGTTGGGTTATATGTTTATGGCAGTGGGTGCAGAAGCCTATCAGGCAGGTCTGTTCCATATGTTGGCTCACGCATTCTTTAAAGCGTTATTGTTCTTATCTTCTGGTGCAGTGATTTTAGCTTGTCATCATGAACAAAATATTTTCAAGATGGGTGGTTTGCGTAAAAAGATTCCATTTGTATTCTGGTGTTTTGTCATCGGCGGTGGTGCACTTGCTGCGCTTCCAATCGTGACCATTGGCTTCTTCTCTAAAGATGCGATCTTGGGCGCAGTGTATGCACAATCTGTGATTGCAAACTTACCACTTTACAATACCTTGTATTGGGTCGGGGTTGCAGGTGCATTCTTAACGTCTATTTATACCTTCCGTTTAATCTGGGTGGTATTTTTTGGCGAAGAAAAAACAGAAGCGCATGCTATTCATGGTGTGACTTACTGGGGACCTTTGGCTATTCTTGCATTCTTATCGACAGGCTTCGGTTACTTCTTACAAGCTCCAGTTTTGAAGCTTTTAAGCAGTGCTAATATTCCAAGTTTTGTAATTCCAGAAAGTTTGGAAGCTGCTGTTTCTCACGCAGAACATTTGGCAAGCGGTATTGCGATTGCGGGTTTAATCGTAGGAATCTTGCTGTTTGTATTTGCTTACGCGGCAGTTAAATCTTTTGCTCAAAGTGGTTTGGGTTCAGGTTTAGTGCATATTTGTCGTACTGCATTTGGTTTTGATGCCTTGTATAACATCGTGTTTGTAAAACCTTATTTGTTTATAGCAAAACTTTTAGGTCGAGATCCAATCGATAGCATGTGGCTGGTATTGCCTGCCTTAGTGAAAGGCGGCAACAAATTTACGAGTTCACGTCAAACTGGTTTAGTGCGTGAATACGCATCGAGTATGTCGCTCGGTGTCGTCGTGCTGTTGATGATCCTTATCGTTATTCAGGTGGTGGGGAAATAAAATGGAAAACAATTTAATTTTACCCGCGCTGATTTTAGTTCCTTTCATTGCTGGTTTTGTTTGCTGGTTGGTCGATAAACTTGATCAGCATTTACCGCGCTGGATTGCCTTAATTGGTATGCTCGTGACTTTGGGATTGACGCTTGCACTTTGGCAAAGTGGTCAATTTCATTATGAGCTTGGTGCTCGAGTTCCAACGTGGTCAGCAGAGTTTAATCTTCCTTGGATTCAGACTTTAGGGATTAATATCCATCTTGCTATTGATGGTTTATCACTCTTGATGGTTGGTCTGACTGCGCTACTAGGTGTTTTGGCAGTTGGTTGTTCATGGGGTGAAATCCAGAAAAATGTCGGTTTCTTCCATCTAAACCTTTTATGGTCTTTGGGTGGTGTCATCGGGGTTTTCCTTGCAGTTGATTTGTTCTTGTTCTTCTTCTTCTGGGAGATGATGCTGGTTCCAATTTACTTCCTAATTGCACTTTGGGGACACCGTGGTGCAGACGGAAAATCACGTGTCTATGCGGCTACCAAGTTTTTCCTTTATACCCAGATTGCAGGTTTAATCATGCTGATTGGTATTCTGGGTCTGGTGGTCTATGGCTACATGATGACAGGTTCGATCGGATTTGATTACAACTACTTGCTTGCAGTCGCCAATACACTTGATCAGCAAGCACCTGCGGTTGCTTATGCCTTTATGATCTGTATGTTTATTGGTTTTGCAGTGAAATTACCTGTATTTCCACTGCATGGCTGGTTACCCGATGCGCATGCTCAGGCACCGACCGCGGGTTCAGTAGACTTGGCAGGTATTTTGATTAAAACTGCTGCGTATGGTTTACTCCGTTTTGTGATTCCATTCTTCCCTGCGGCTTCAGCACAATTTGCAGATATCGCGATTATTTTTGGTTTGATTGGTATTTTTTACGGTGCTTGGTGTGCCTATCAGCAAACTGATATGAAACGTTTGTTGGCGTATACCTCAATTTCGCACATGGGCTTTGTACTTCTTGCGATTTATGCCGGTAATATCCTGACCTATCAGGGTTTAATGATCATGATGCTGGCACATGGTTTATCTTCTGCTGCACTCTTCATTATGTCTGGTCAAGTCTATGAGCGTCTACATACGCGTGATTTACGTCTGATGGGTGGATTACGTGGACAGCTTCAATATTTACCATTCTTCCTGATGTTCTTTGTGGCTGCTTTGGTGGGTATACCAGGACTAGGTAACTTTATTGGTGAATTCCTGATCCTTATGGGTTCATTTAATAAATATCCTGCGTTCACGATTATCGCTGCGGTGAGTTTGGTCTTTGCAGGGCTATATGGTTTGATTTTGATTCATAAAGCATTGTTTGGTGAGCCAAACCCTGAACAAAAACAGCACTATGTTCAACCGCTTATAGATTTGAATTTACGTGAGCTTGTTATTTTGATGGTGTGTCTGATTGGTTTGGTCTGGTTGGGTCTTTATCCTCAAACCTTCCTCGACATATCTCACTCAAGCATGCAATGGTTAGCCAATAGCTATAGTCCTGTACAACCTGTGGTTGACTTGACTCAGCAAGCAGCGACTCAGCTTAGTAATGTGGAGATCCAATAAGCCATGAACTTCACAATGTCTTTTTCTCAGCTTATGCCTTTGGCACCCGTGATGATTGTGGCGTTGACCGCAGTCGTTGTGATGATCCTGATTGCAATTAAACGTAATCATAATTTAATTGCAACTGCTTCAGTGGTGGGTCTAAACCTTGCCGCAGCTTATATTCTCATTACGATGTTTGGTGGTCATTTTGTACCATCGAATGTCATGGGAATGTTTATGATCGATCCGTTTACACTGATTTATCAATTACTCATTATTGTGGCTTCACTTGCATGCTGTACCTTATCGCATGCGTATATTGAAACCTATAAAGATAATCGTGAAGAACTTTACTTATTGCTTTTGATCTCTGTATCAGGGGCAATGCTGATGGTTGCAAGCGCGCATTATGCTTCTTTCTTCATTAGCCTTGAGTTAATGTCGATCCCAGTTTATGGCTTGCTGGCTTATACCTATCAGCGTAGTCGTTCGCTTGAATCTGGTGTGAAATATCTTGTACTTTCTGCAACTGCTTCTGCAATGCTTTTGATGGGTATGGCTTATATCTATGCCTATACAGGTTCATTGTCTTTCTATGATTCTGTACAAGCATTATTTAATGCGATTCGCCAACCAATGGTGATTTTAGGGCTTGCACTGGTCATTTTTGCGGTTGCCTTTAAACTTTCACTGGCACCATTTCATAAATGGACACCTGATGTTTATGCAGGTGCGCCAGCGCCAATGGCGACCTTTTTGGCGACTGCGGCTAAAGTGGCAACAATTGGTCTATTTGTACGTTATATGCTGACTTCTGGTGCGATCCTTGTCGATTCACTAGTAACGATTTTAACGATCATTGCCGTGTTATCTATTTTAGCGGGTAACTTACTTGCAGTTCGTCAGGTCAATTTAAAGCGTATTTTGGCTTATTCATCGATTGCGCATTTTGGTTATTTGTTGATTGCTTTAATCAGCATGACCTACGCAAGTTTGGGTAGCGTTACAGTGTATGTCGTGACTTATGTGCTGACTACCATTGGTGCATTCGGTGCGGTTGCGCTGATGTCTAGTCCATATAACAATGTCGATGAAGCAGAAAGTCTTGCGGATTATCGTGGTTTATTCTGGCGTCGTCCTGTATTAACTGCGACTTTAACCGTAATGATGCTGTCTTTAGCAGGTATTCCATTGACGGCAGGCTTTATTGGTAAATTCCTTGTGGTAATGGCTGCGGTAACGACTCAGCATTGGTTCCTTGCAGCCATGATTATTGTGGGTAGTGGTATTGGTTTGTACTATTACCTACGTGTGATGGTGGTCATGTATATGACTCCGCCTGAGGTTCCTCGTATCGATGCGGATAAGCATTGGGGACAAAAAGTAGGTGGAATCATGGTCTTGGCTGCGGCTGCATTGGTTTTAATTATTGGTATCTATCCAGATCCAGTGATTAAACTAGCCTTAGAAGGCGAGATTTTATCACCTCTGCATTTTGTGTTATCACAACAGCATTAAGCTTGTGTTTTAACAAAAAAAACCTCCATTCGTGGAGGTTTTTTAATTTTCGTCACTAAAACTATTTATAATATATCAAGTTTAATGTTGTTTTAGGTGTTCTCCCGTGCCCATTCAAGAAATCCGTCATCCTCTGATTCGTCATAAACTTGGCTTATTGCGACGTTCGGATATCAGCACAAAAAATTTCCGTGAACTTGCTCAAGAAGTCACAATGCTTCTGACTTATGAAGCGACAAAAGATTTGCAACTGGTCGATCATGAGGTTGATGGTTGGGCGGGCAAAGTCACGACCCAGCGTATTGCAGGTAAAAAAATTACCATCGTTCCGATTTTACGAGCAGGAATCGGCATGTTGGAAGGCGTACTTAACCTGATTCCTAGTGCCAAAGTCAGTGTACTCGGTTTGGAGCGTGATGAAGAAACCTTACAGGCGCGAACGTATTACAAAAAATTAGTTCCTGATGTAGCGAATCGTATCGCGATGATTATTGATCCAATGTTAGCGACGGGTAGTTCACTTGTTGCTGCGATTGATGTTCTTAAAGCCAGCGGATGTAAAGATATTCGTGTCATGATTTTGGTTGCTGCACCTGAAGGCATTAAAAAAGTGCATGAATTGCACCCCGAAGTGGAAATTTATACCGCATCGATTGATGATGGATTGAATGCGCAAGGTTATATCGTGCCTGGCCTTGGTGATGCAGGAGATAAGATTTTTGGTAGTGTCCAAAAAGATTAAAAGACTCCTTTAAAAAGCTGCCAATTTGGCGGCTTTTTTTTTGCAAAAAAGGGATGTGCATTCCAGCTAAATTACTGTTTAAGTTTTTTAAAAAATTAAAATAACCTTAAATTTTTTATAAATATTAAATGGAAATAATTATTTACTAGCTTAGGTGAATAAAAAAATACAATTACAATTATGGAGATAGTATGAATAATGTTAGTGATAATTATTATCAATT
>OGQD01000211.1_pt1 | contig 48486 bp, 46 predicted proteins | sample 1553091 | NCBI WGS metagenome assembly OGQD01 (sample SAMEA2580290, study PRJEB22360) | human gut metagenome | biome: human gut; feature: human-associated habitat; material: faeces | place: Denmark | collected 2008/2010
TGAAGGTGGTCGTACTGTAGGTGCTGGTGTTGTTGCGAAAGTAACTGCATAATCACTTTATAGTAAAAGAACGCTCCGTTTGGGGCGTTTTTTTATGCCTGAATTTAAATAATGCTTTAGTGACATGCTTTTGTGATAGTTTTTGGCTATTTAGCTTTTAAGGTTCGTTAGAAAAGATCATTCTCCATATTTTTTGTCATCATGACCTAAACTGATAATTCTGTGTCCTTAACTGCACTTAAGGCTTTTGATCAATACCGTATGATAACAACGAAGAAAACAAACAATAAATAGCAATGGCGTCAGCGTCATTGAGGAGTAATGAGCATGAATGCTAAGGTAAATATTTCAAATCGTGCGGGTGCAAGTTTTCCAGTCCGTCGTATGAATTTTGATTTTGACCATGTACCTGAATATTGGATGAATGGTTCGGCAGGATTGACCCATTTTATGACCGCATTGTCTGCTTTATTTCCAGATGGCGAAAAACTCTTTATCGATTCTGTCCGTGCAGTTCGTTATCATCCTGCGATTAAAGACAATGAAGCGCTACAAAAAGAGATCAGTGCTTTCATTGGTCAGGAAGCTATGCATACTCAAGAGCATGTAGGTTTTAATGCATCAGCACAAAAGTATGGACATGATGTTAATAAATTAGAAAAACAGACTAATGTGGTCATTCAGACAGGTCGTAAAGTCTTTGCCAAAGTAGTGAAACCTTTTGGCATGACACAGGAAATGGTGGATTTAACCGCAACCACAGCTCTTGAACATTTTACCGCAACGATTGCTTCAGAACTATTACGTAATCCTCATATTCAGGAACTTATGACCGATGACACCATGAAATATATGTGGCTCTGGCATGCGGTTGAAGAAAATGAACATAAAGCCGTGGCTTACGATGTGTATGAGGGTATTTTTGGTCGTGGTTTAAAAGCTTATGCTTTGCGTAATACCGCATTACTGGTGGCAATGGGGCTGATCTTTGTTACGCAGTCTTCTTTTGTTGTTCGTCTTTTACGTGAAGACAAAAAACTCAATTTAAAAGAGTTAACGATGATTTATAAATATGCCTATAGCCCGTCAAAAGGGATTATTACGGGTATGACGGGTGAGATGTTGGCTTATTTTAAACCTGGATTTCATCCCAATGATTTAGATACTGTTGAGTTGTTAAAAAATTGGAAAGCCAAACTGGGTTTATAAAGTTAAATGCTCATGCAAAGGGCAATGCATGAATTGCCCTTTTTTTATGGTGTAGGATTCTATAAGATCAGATATCTTTTCATTCGCTTAAATTGCTGACATGCAAAATATATTGATTCGTTCCTTGCAAACCAACGATGTTCAGGCTGTTACCCAAATTGAACAGCAGGTACAAACGCATCCGTGGACAGCACAGCAGTTTTTGGAGTCGGTTGAATCCTACCAGAGTACCGTGATCGAACAGCAAAATCAGATTCTAGGCTTTTGTATTTTGCAGTCTGTGTTGGATGAAGCGAATTTATTATTAATGGCGATTCATCCTGAATTTCAGGGGCAGGGCTTAGGTTATCAACTTTTAGAAAAGTCGATTGAATTACTCAAAAACCATCCTGTGCAGATTTTTTTAGAAGTGCGTGAAAGTAATTTAGGGGCGATCAAGCTATATGAAAAATCTGGTTTTCATCAGATTGATCTAAGACGCAATTATTATCCAAAACCTGATGGCACACGTGAGCATGCGATTATTATGGTGAAAAGTTGTAGTGATGATTTTGCGGCTTTATTTAAATAATTGATTTAAATAAAGCGCATTATTTAATGGAATGGATAATATTTACTCGACGATCAAATTATTCCATTCGGAAGGCAGTGTCGTCATCAATGAATTACCCAAACGTTGTATTTCTTCTGCGCTAAGTGCCCGATTGAGTCTACGCCATTGACCATCAAGTAAAAGTTCAAGTGGAATATACTGAGATTTATAATTCATTTTTTGTGAATGCGGTACCCAGTAACCTAAATACAAATAATCCAGATTCAACGTTTTAACGTATTCCAGTTGTTTTAAAATGGCAAAAACACCTAAAGAGCGTCGACTTTCATTAGGGTCAAAAAAAGTATAAACCGCAGATAAACCATCATCCATTTTGTCGCTGGTTGAAACACAAATTAGTTGATCATCTTTCCAGAGTTCAATAAAAAAACTTTCAGTACAGCTATGCACTAAAAATTTTTCAAATTGATCCAGACTTGGCGGGTACATATCACCATCTGCATGCCGCTCATTGATATAACGTTCATACAGTTCGTAGTGTATTTGGCTTGCTTGATGGGTTGGCATAATTTGCATGCGCAAATCTTGATTACGCTTCCATGCTTTTTTCTGCACGCTATTCATTTGAAAATCATGAGCAGGAACACGACAGGATAGACACTGGCGACATAAATGACATTCTGGACGATAAACAAAATCGCCACTGCGGCGAAACCCAACTCGTGAAAGTTCAGATAAGGTCACTACATCGATACGGTGAATCGGGTCTAAAAATACCATTCGCGCAGATTTATTTTCAAGATAACTACAGTCGTGCGGAGGCGTGATGTAATACTGCAAATCATTGAGCAGGGACTTGGGATGATAAGATTTCATATTATTGGTCCCTCGTTATTATCATTCAATTAACTTTGCATTTTCGGCAACCGTTTTACTTGAAAATACACGCTCTTGATAATTTTTCCAATCGATAGGGGGGCGAATAATTACATCTTGTAACGATTTTAAATATTCTTGCCGAGAAAGTGTACAGGCACCCAAGCTAAGTAAGTGATCATTGACTAACTGACAATCAATCCATGCCAATTGATTTTCCTGTCCGAGAAGCATCAAAGCGTAAAATGCCATTTTTGAAGCATCGGTACGGACGCTAAACATGGATTCACCAAAACAGCCTCGACCAATACTCACGCCATACAAACCGCCAATGAGTTCCTGATCATCCCAAACTTCAACACTGTAGCCATAACCTTCACGAAACAGCTCAACATAGCCTTGTACAATGTCCTCAGATATCCATGTTTCGCTGGTGTAATTACGCGGCAATGCACATGAACGCATGACTCGTTCAAATGCTTGATTGATGGTAATCCGATAATCCATCTTTTTCATGTTGCGTAATAGGGTTTTGCTGGGTTTGTATTGATCAGGATAGATCACACAGCGTGGCTCTGGACACCACCAACAAATGGGATCGCCTTCATTGAACCACGGAAAAAGCCCATGTGTGTAAGCTTCATATAAGGTGGATGGTTCTAGATCTGCTCCAATACAAATCAGACCCTGACCTTGTGGATCAGACTCAATAGGATCTGGAAAAAGATACATGGATGGAAGCAGCATGATGGGAAGACGATAAAAAAGATCGGCCTTATTTTAGCCGATCCACACAGATAAAACAGGTCATTTACGCAAATAGCCTGAGTTGTCGGGCAATCGTTAATTTATCTGCGGCCAGAAACTCCGCTGCTTTCTTCTCAATAATCGCTAAACTTTGTGCTTGATCGCTAATGGTATTTTTATCTGCATCCAAGACATACCAGTTTAATTGATTGAGAACCTGTTGCACGTACTGAGCAAATTCATGCGCAGTCGTTAATCCATCGATAAAATGAGCACGATAAAATAGCTGATGAAAATGCTCAGTTGGAATACCAATTCCAGTCAAGGGACTAATGAGTGCCTGATAATTTTGATGGAAATTGGCTTGTTGAATTAAATAGTGATTAAGTTGTTGGCACTGTACCGTAACTTTTTCACTTGGGGTTATGCTCTGGCAAGGTTGAGCAAAACCTAAATGAGATAGAATGACCAGCGCATTTAAAATCTGCGCATAATTTAGCTGCGGCAGTGCTAACTCAAGTTCCCGAATGGTTTGTGGCTGATATTCATGTTTTAGAAAATGCTGACCTATGGGGTGATAGATTTCTTCGATCAGATTAAATGTACCCAGATAACCAGTAATATCATGAGGCAGAAATTCAGGTGAGCTGAGTAAAATAAATGCGGTATTTCTTAAACGTTCTTGAGTTTGTAAAGCGGTAAGTGAATTTTTACCTCGTATAAACAAATCACGACGAAACTGCGTACTGGCAAAATAGTCACGGCATTGTTCCTTAAAAATAGGATGCTCAATCGCATTTAAGAAATCCTGATGCTCCTGAGAAAAATTAATATTATCCAGATGCGTATTTAAGTCACTGGAACCAGCATAAGTAAGTTTAATTTCTTCCAGTAAACGCACGACTTGCTGAAATGAGAAACATTGCCAATCCTGATTTAAGTACTCATGAATCAGATAATTTGGATTTTGATTTTTTAGTTCGCCCACTTTTGACAGCGCATGGGGATGGCGTTTCACAAATAATGGATTTTGAGCGAGCAAAGATTCACTAAAATCTAACGCATCTTTAACTTTCTGGATTGGGTTGGTACTTTTGCTATTAAATTTGAAATGACTATGGAATAACTCACGGATCGGCATATTCGCGGCCCAACCTGTGACACAGTTATAACTGATATACACAATGCCACTCGGTTTTAGGTATTTTCGTATAAATTTTAAAATAATCAGTTGGTTTTCATAGCTAATCCAGCTCCAGATCCCATGTAAGCTAATAGAGTCAAACATAGGTAAATCAGGTTTGTTGAGCAGTTCTTCAAAACTATCATCATAAAAATAATGTTCGGTCTGACTATGTTCAGCAACTTGGTTGGCATGTGCTGCATGTGCAGGATTGAAATCTGTTCCCCAAAAAGTTCCTTCATTGGACGCTGCATGAATATTAATACTGACCCCTTGTCCAAAACCCAGTTCACAATGCTGATGGGTTTCACTAGAGCTTGGGCAATCAACGCCATTGAGCAATAAACAAAAACGCTGATAGTTAGGACTCAAGTCTCGATAATAACCATAGGTATAATTTACTTCTGTTTGATAGCCGTTGGTCCAAGTTATAGTCATAAAGCTTCCTATTTAATGTGGTAATTTAATTAAAATATTCTTATAAAAAATAGTTAGATAATAGTTATAGCGTGTCCTTAAACAAAAAGAACCACCTTTATTGGTGGTTTTTTGTAGCTTACTTAATTTTTGCAGGGTCTAAATCATCCACTTAGATACTGTCTAAATAGAAATCTGCATCTAGCGCGGCCATACAGCCTGAACCCGCAGAGGTAATGGCTTGACGATAGATATTATCAGCCACATCACCTGCAGCAAAAACACCCGCTACAGATGTTGCAGTCGCATTGCCTTTGGTTCCGCTTTGTACTTGGATATAACCATCACGGAGTTCTAGCTGGCCTTCAAACATGCCAGTATTGGGTTTGTGGCCGATGGCAACAAATAGTCCTTGTACATCGATGGTTTGAGTTGAATCATCTTGAGTCGATTTTAAGCGAACAGAAGTTACGCCTGTATTATCGCCCAACACTTCATCGACTTGATGATTCCAGATAATGCTGATTTTGCCTTCTTTTTCTTTGGCAAATAGATGATCTTGTAAAATTTTCTCAGAACGCAAACTGTCACGACGATGCACCAGTGTCACATGTGAAGCAATATTGGAGAGATATAACGCCTCTTCAACTGCTGTATTACCGCCACCGACAACCATGACTTTTTGGTTTTTGTAAAAGAAACCATCACAAGTTGCACAGGCACTTACACCCTGACCCATAAATGCAGCTTCTGACTCTAGCCCTAAGTATTGAGCAGTTGCACCTGTCGCAATGATTAGTGCGTCACAGGTATATTCACCCATATCACCTTTTAACACGAATGGACGAGTTTTTAGATCAACTTCATTGATATGGTCATACAGGATTTCTGTACCAAAGCGTTCTGCATGCGTTTGCATACGCTCCATAAGCGCAGGCCCTGTCAATCCTTCAGGATCACCCGGCCAGTTATCGACTTCAGTTGTGGTGGTGAGTTGACCACCGAGCTGTAAACCTGCAATTAAAACAGGTTTTAAATTGGCACGTGCAGCATATACCGCAGCGCTATAGCCCGCAGGACCTGAACCCAAAATAATTAACCGCGAGTGACGAGCGCTCATCTAAGCTTCCTTATTTATACTAAAATTGAGAAAATTATACGTGAAAGTCGATCATAAAGGGGCTGATTTGATGTCGATAATATTGATCATCTAAATCGAATTGAGCTATATAGATAAAAGTCTCAATTGTAGACAATTTAAAAAATCCTTTAATGTTGTGTCATCAGGTGAATTGCCCCTGACAACAAGATTAACAACAAGCGTAAACAATCATGCATCTTTTTTGTAAGAACAGGTGCATAATATAACCTTTATTCGTAGCGACCTTTTGACGTTACGACATAACAAGATCAATCTATAACTGGGTTACAGGACAGTATATGACTGCGGTGTCAAGTGTTTATGCACAGCGCTTATTAATCACATTATTTCTGGTTTCTTTTGGGATCTATATGTTTCTGGCAACAGTGACCTATACACCGTTTGATCCCGGCTGGATGCATATTTCAAGTGACACCCAACAAGTGTCTAACGCAAGTGGTGTGGCAGGGGCGTGGATTGCTGATTTGCTCTTTGGCTTTTTAGGCTGGGCAAGTTTACTGATTCCACTGTTTTTGTTTATTGAAGCAATACAGGTTTGGTGGCCACGCAGTTTTTTAAACCGTCCATTTCGTTATGCCGCACAGTTTTTTATTATTTTGGCGACATCTACCTTATTGTATTTACACTGGAATCTGCCTGCCGATACACTGGATAATGACTCTGGGGGGATTATTGGTTATGAGATCGGAGAAAGCCTGAGTCATTTATTAACCATCTATGGCGCAACTTTATTCTTATTGGTGTTTTGGGTGGTTTTAATCACATTTGCCTTTGGGATTCAGTGGAATAAAACGTGGGTGACATTAAAAGCGACACCTGCTTATTTACAGGATTTGTTCTATAAAAATGTATCTCCTCATGAGTCTGATTTTGATCTGACGGATCCTCCTAAAAAGACAATTGCTTCGCCTGTAACCACGGCCGTATCAAGTTCAAAAGTTGAAACTTCTGTAGCTGGTTCTGAGTCTGATATTCAGCCACAATTGCATTCTTCTCCAACAATCAAAGCAAATGGTTATGTAAGTGATGCCACCGCAGAACGATTATTTGATGATGTTTTAGCCAAAGAGCAGGCTGCAAACCAACAAATTTTAGATGATGAAGATCCTGAGGAATTTGAAAAAACTATTCAAAAGGCGCACCAACTCCAAAAAGATAGTCAGCGTTTAGTCGCAACTGGAGAAGTCTGGCGTGCCTTACAATCCGATGATCTGAATCATAAACAGGAAATTGATGCCTTACTTCGTGCGGCTGATGATGCGCAAGAAGCACCGCGTTCGCCGTATGATCATTTACAGCAAGTGGCCCAGACTGACGCTGAAATGACCGATTATTCTGCTCAAGCTCAAAAAAAATCGTCTCTGGATTGGAATGACGATGAAATTTTTGATGAGTTATTGGCGGCTGTACCTAATAATAAAGCAGCTGATATTCATACGCCATTTGTCGAAAATACCTCAGCGCATGTGCATGTTGAACATGATGCAGATGGATTGATTGAGCAGGTGGAACAAACCATTCAGCAAGCAGCAATTGCCCCATCAACACCTAAAAATATGCATTATGCTGAGGAACTTGATGATCTGACTGATTTATTGGTCGATGATGAAGAACCTAAAGCTCAAGCTACAATTCAAACCACAAGCAGTTATGCGCAATCCACCCCATTTGTTCAAGCTTCGATCCAGACCGATTTAAATCATAAGTTATCTAAAGAAGAATTTATTGAGGCTTGGCAGGAAACCGCAGGTAAACCTGATGATGAGCTCGATGAATTTGACTTTGATGCACCATTAACAGATATTTCAGGTCGACCGATGTCACGTGCTATGCAAGTGGCACAAAAACGTCGTGATTTGCCGACCTTACCGGGTTTTGAGTTGCTCGATAAAGTGGATCCAAATAAAAAAGTCAACTTTACCGCAGAGCAATTGGAACGTTTGTCGGAATTACTGGAAATTAAGCTTCAGGAATTTAATGTCAAAGCCAAAGTGATCGAAGCGCAACCTGGACCTGTAGTGACCCGTTTTGAGCTGGATTTGGCACCCGGTGTTAAAGCTTCTAAAGTCACCAATATTTCACGAGATTTAGCCCGTTCTATGTCAATGGCATCGGTTCGTGTAGTGGAGGTGATTCCGGGGAAACCTTATATCGGGATTGAAGTTCCGAACAGTACTCGTGAAATGGTACGTTTGATTGAATTGCTAGAAACGCCTTCTTTTAAAGATCCTGAGGGTTTACTCTCCATGGCCATGGGGAAAGACATTTCAGGTAATCCTGTCATTACTGATTTGGGTAAAGCACCCCACATGTTGGTCGCAGGAACCACAGGTTCTGGTAAATCTGTGGCGGTAAACTCGATGATTTTATCGATGTTATTAAAATATACGCCAGATCAGTTACGTCTGATTTTGATCGATCCTAAACAGCTAGAACTTGCCAACTACAACGATATTCCGCATTTGCTGACGCCTGTTGTGACTGACATGAAAGATGCGGTCAGTGCTTTAAACTGGTGTGTCAATGAAATGGAGCGTCGCTATAAACTGATGTCGTTCTTAAAAATTCGTAAACTTGCGGATTACAATCGTAAGGTTGAAGAAGCGATTGCGAATGGTGAAGACTTAATTGACCCGACGTGGAAGCCAAGTGATTCGGCAACGCAGGAGCGTGCACCACGTTTACAACCCTTACCTTCTATTGTCATTGTGGCAGATGAATTTGCCGATATGATTATGCAGGTCGGTAAAAAAGCCGAAGAAATGATTACCCGTTTGGCACAAAAATCACGTGCTGCGGGCATTCATCTATTGCTTGCCACACAGCGGCCTTCGGTTGACGTGATTACAGGGTTGATCAAAGCCAATATTCCGACACGTGTGGCCTTACGTGTGAACTCAAAAATTGACTCACGTACTATTTTAGATGCGGGTGGGGCAGAAGACTTATTGGGTCATGGTGATATGCTATTTCTTGGGCCGGGTAAAATTGAGCCTGAGCGTGTACATGGCGCATTTATCAGTGATGATGAAGTTAACCGAATCTGTGATGCATGGCGTGAGCGTGGTGATCCAGACTATGTTGATGAAATCCTGACGCCTTATGATGAAGAACCTACTTCACGTGGTTTTGAAGACAGCGGAGAAGGTGGTTCAGATCGTGACATGTTATATGACCAATGTGTCGCCTTTGTTTTGGAAACCCGTAAAGCGTCAACTTCTTCGTTGCAGCGCAAATTTAGTTTGGGTTATAACCGTGCTGCAAGAATCATTGATCAGATGGAAGAAAACGGAATAGTGAGCGCGATGGGTGCAAACGGTAAACGTGAAATTTTAGTTTAGTATTTGTTTAAAAACACCATAGTCTTCACTATGGTGTTTTTTTGATTGGAATTTAACGGATTAATTTTAAGTGATGATCAGTCAGAATCCGTATCCATCACTTGTTTAAATTGTGGATTGGGAATCAGAACAATTTTGTCATCCACACGATTCGTCACTTTAAGATCCTTATTTGGATAATCTAATTGAGATAAGAAATGGCGAATACAATTTAAACGTGCACGTTTTTTATCATCAGATTTAATAATCGTCCACGGCGCGTCGCCTGTATGTGTGTGGAAAAACATTTGATTCTTGGCTTCAGTATAATCATCCCAGCGATCAAGAGACTGAATATCAATCGGTGAGAGCTTCCAATGCTTTAAAGGATCATCACGGCGCGAGATAAAGCGACGTAATTGTTCTTCACGACTGACCGAAAACCAAAATTTAAATAAATGAATGCCGCTATTGACCAGCATGCGTTCAAGCTCAGGTGTCTGGCGCATAAACTGCAAATATTCTTGTGGCTCACAAAAGCCCATGACCCGTTCCACACCTGCACGGTTGTACCATGACCGATCAAAAAATACCATTTCACCTTTAGTGGGTAAACGCTCAATATAGCGCTGGAAATACCATTGACCACTTTCCTGAGGGTTTGGTTTTTCAAGAGCGACTACACGCGCGCCACGTGGATTTAAATGCTCCATAAAACGTTTAATCGTGCCGCCTTTACCTGCTGCATCACGCCCTTCAAATAAACACACAATACGTTGTCCCGTATCCTTCACCCAAGATTGAACTTTGAGTAATTCAATTTGAAGGAGTTTCTTTTCGGCTTCATACGTCTTGCGTGACATACGTGTACGATAAGGATAACTTTCCGGTAAAGCGGCGGAGCTAGATTCTTCTGCTGTCACCAATCCTTTATATTCAAGCACCGATTTTTTAAAGACAGGCAAGTTCTTGAGTTGCTCTTGATCAATCACTTCAATGTCTTCATTAGGATTAGGTTGGTGATCTTTATCCATTTTTTTCTCGCTATAACAATGAACTGAAACAAAAAAATATTAACGCTAAAATCAATGATCTGACTTTTTATCAGACATCATTAATTTATCTAATTTAACAATATCATTGAGTCAATCAAAAAATAATAAACTTTTATTAGCTGTTCAGACATAAAAATGGCTGGGGAATTATGCAAAAAAATGTTAAATTTAAACTCTAGATGCGCTTTATTTGGGGGATGAATGTTTATTGCCTTGATCACACTGATGTTCATTCAGTTTTGCGCTCTGATTACCCCAGGTCCAGATTTTTTTCTAGTTTCTCAAACGGCAATTAGCCGTTCGCGTCGTGAGGCCGTATTTGTCGTTCTAGGAATTACAGTCGGGGTCATGTTTTGGGCAATCTTAGCCTTGATGGGCTTAAATATCATTTTTGAAAAAATGGCATGGTTAAAGCAGATTCTACTGGTGATTGGTGGGATTTATTTGTGTTGGCTCGGCTTTCAAATGCTACGTTCTGCTTTTTCCAAACAGAAAGTTCAAAATACTAATACGCCAATTGATTTACCTAAAACTGAGACCAAGTTTTTCCTAAAAGGCTTGTTGACCAATTTATCCAATCCTAAAGCCGTGATTTATTTTGGTAGTGTATTTTCTTTGTTCTTGGCAAATCCTGCATTAGATCATGTGCATTCATTGCTGTTTATTATTATTGCGGTAGAAACTCTGGTCTGGTTTTTATTTGTGGTATTTGTATTTTCTTTACCAAGTTTTAAATCTGCTTATCAAAATGTTGCAAAATGGATCGATGGTGTTTCTGGTGGTATCTTTACGGCGTTTGGCATTTATTTGATTAGCCATCGCTAAAATAAGGATAAATAAAAAAACCTGCATCAGCAGGTTTTTTATTAGATTTATTTCATTAGTCCTTTTTACTACTTCTTTTTTGGAAAAAAAGAGCATCTAAACTGCAATGAAAGAAATCTATTATTAATTTGAATTAGGCAAATTTTGCCAAAACTTCTAAGAATGGTTCACGCTGACGCGGAAATTCAGCGATGACATCATGAATGCGTTGGCCTTGAGGATTAGTGGCATTGACATCACGACCATCTGCAACAAACTGAGTTAATAAACGTTCATAATCGTTTGGACGCATGTGTTTGAAGGCATGGTATAACACATGAAAGTCAGCGTTTACACCTTCGGGTGGAAGTTGATTAAGATAGGCAAAAACACGCTCGTCTGACCATTCTTCATTGAAAGTTGCTGGCTGTGATAATGCCATTACACGTTCCTCAGTCTTAAAATAATTAAGGGCAAAATGTTTTGACTCGAAGCATAGCTTCGCGCCTTGCGAGCCTCACATTTTGCCCTTATTTGCCGAAAAGCGCTAATAAGAATTTTATAATTTAAATATCAATAAAACCGCTTATCGCTCTTCGGGTAAGTTGATATTCATTTCCAGCATTTCAATATTGGCCTCAGAACGTACCTGCATCTGAATATGGCCTTCATCGACACCGCGTACATAACGATTTACAACTTGCATGATTTCCTTTTTCATCTGGTCAATTTTATCTTGACTCAAACGACGACCTAAACCCTGCTCGGAAGCGACAATGACTTTTAAACGATCTTTGGCTGTTTGTGCACTTGATGGTTTGTCCTCACCGCTAAAAATTTTACTCCAAAATCCCGCCATAGTTATGCTCCAAATAACCGCGCCAACCAGCTCTTCGGCTGTACTGTAATGTAACGATATGGACGTTCTTCTCCTAGAAAACGTGCCACCAGATCATCGTAAGCCTGACCTGATTTAGAGTCGCTATACAAAATCACAGGCTTACCTTCATTGGATGCCTGTAAAACGATTGGACATTCTGGAATTACGCCTAAAGTTGGAATTCGTAAAATGTCTTTGGATATATCGTCAATCGTCAACATTTCCTGACGATCGGCACGTTCTGGATTAAAACGGGTAATACATAAGTGTTTACGTATCCGTCCTTCGTTTTGTTCTACTTTCTTGGTTTTACTATCGAGCATTCCAATAATACGATCTGAATCACGAACAGATGAAATCTCAGGATTGGTGACAATAATAGCCTCATCTGCATGATACATCGCTAAAATCGCGCCGCGTTCAATTCCAGCAGGTGAGTCACAAATAATGTAATCAAATTCCTGTGATAATTCATCAATAACACGCGCAACACCTTCGTCACTTAAAGCGTCTTTATCACGTGTTTGTGAAGCAGGCAGAATATACAAATTTTCAATATCTTTATCGCGAATAAGGGCCTGTTGTAAACGGGCTTCATTGTTAATGACATTGACAAAGTCATATACCACGCGACGTTCACATCCCATGATCAAATCGAGGTTACGTAAGCCCACGTCAAAATCAATTACAACAGTTTTATGACCACGTTGGGCTAAACCTGTTGCAAAAGATGCACTCGTTGTAGTTTTACCTACACCACCTTTGCCTGATGTTACGACAACAATTTTGGCCACCGAATCCACTCCTGTTATGGTCATAGCCCTTTAGAAAAGGGCTTTTATTGGTGTTTAATTTATACCTTAAAATTCCAGAGCCTGAAATACAAGTTCTTGCTTGTCATTTAAATAAATATGTACCGCTTTTTTGAGCACATCTTTGGGAATATCATCCGCTACACAGTAAGTTCCTGCAATAGAGACCAATTCAGCTTCTAATGAATGACAAAAAATACGTGCTGCGGAGTTTCCACCTGCACCTGCGATGACTCTACCACGAACATTGCCATAAATATGAATATTTCCCGATGCAATGACTTCGGAACCGCTATTCATACTGGCATTTAAAATAATGTCACCATGATCCTGTACCAGACTTTGTCCTGTTCGCAAAATTTCATCATGGTAAGAGGTCTTGTGCGCAATCGCTGTTTTTGTTGGTGTTGTTTTTGTTTCGGAGTTTAATGTATCGGCTTTAACTTCTTCAACCAAGACCACTTCTTCACGTGAGGGTTTAATCCGTTGTAAAGGTTGATCAGCAGGAAGTACTGGAAATTGAATGGCGCGTGCTTCATCACCCAAAATCCCATCAATCACAGCCATAGGTTGTAAGCCAAGACTGATCAAAAGCTGAATTAACGCAATGAGTTCCTGTTCAACCGTACTGTCAATAATCACCAAAGTGCCTTGATAAGCACCTTCACTCAGTGTATTTGCTAATTGCTGGCGGATGGCATCATGATCATTTGTATCTAAGGTCAACCGGGTAAAGTTGACCATTCTGCCTGTAATCCGTATATCAGCCATAATTATTCCTTAAGAACCTCTGACGAGCTGTTACGCCGAGGTAATGTTGTAAATAGTCCAAATCCTAGATCAAATTTAATGATTTCTCTAGCTATTGGTCAAAAAAATTGTTGAAGTGACTAATCTTTAACTCGATTCTTCAACACGATCATGATCGTTTAAAATTTGCTGCCATTGTTTGACTTTGACTTGCTGGCGAATGGCTTCCAGACTTTCAAATACCACAGATTCGACCAATTCTTCCAAGTGTTTGTTATCAATATTGATTTCGCTCATGCGTTGTGCAATTAGCTCATAGTTAGGATTGATTGCCCGTTCTGAACCTGTTGCAAAGGGCTGAATCAGGCCTGAGGTGATATTTTCTCCCAAACGTTGCCCGATACTTTGAATCTGCTGTTCAATGCGACCGCCAACAATTGGAATCAAACGTAATAACTGAGTTAACTCTGGTGTATCCTCAATGGCTTGATTGACAATTTGCCCAACTCCTTTGGAAATTTGATCCTGCTGTGCCCGAAGTTCTGTGGCCAGACTTTCTTGCAATAATTCAGCGATCGTGACTGCAAATAGTTGACGATGGTGATCCACCAATTCATGAATAATCCGTTTATGCGTAGAACTGGTTTCAAGTTCACGTTTAATACCATGAATCACCGTTAAAACCACACGATCAGAAAGTTCTTCCATGACCACGTGATAATAAAATAGCCCTTGATTGGACCAGCTCTCAGGAATGATCTTATAGCCCAGTTCATGCAGTCGATAGACAATAATCCCTGCACGAAATAATCTTAAAAAACGCAAATGTGGAATAATGGCTAAAATTTCGTACCAATGAATAAATGGAAAAAAGAACCAGCGAGAATGATGTTTATTGATAATTGCAATTGCCCAACGGACCAGTAATTCAATAATTAGAAACCCAATAAACCATGCTTCTGTGGTAATCACCCATGGATGCAAATGTGTCCGATAAAACTCAAGCACTTGTGGTAGATGGATATGATCGAAAAACCAAGTACCAATACTGCTCATTAAAAAGAAATTGGCACATAGGCAGAACAAATTAAAAATAATAATAAACACCATAAAGATGTCATACACCAGAAATACCTTGAACGATAAACTGGTCGGATCGACATGATGATATTTAGATTTTTCTCTGGAACTGTTCTGCATAATGCCTGTCAATTTTAATGATTTTAAATGATTAAGATGCCTGCGTAGCATATTGGGCTTTCATTTGATCAATCAACTGATCTTTTTCAGTCCAAAGCTGATCAACCCAATCTTGAAAGCGTTTGCGATAATCTTCATCTTCTTCATAATTACCCCCCAACACCCAATCTGGAATCTCGATTTTACGCAAATTCACCGCAATACGAGATACATCGCCAAGCCAGAAATCACTGTATTCGGGTGGTCCATCTGGATAAACAATAGTCATGTCGACTAATGCATCAATTTGATCGCCCAAAATATTTAAGGCGAGAGCCAAACCACCAGCTTTGGGTTTCAGCAAATTTTGATAAGGTGAGTTTTGCTGATCATGTTTGGCTTGTGTAAAGCGAGTGCCTTCCAAATAATTCAGTAAGGTAAAGGGTTGAGACAAAAGTTGCTCACACGCTTTACGAGCCTCTAGCATATCGCGAGTTTTGAGTTCTGGATTTTTGGCAATTTGCTCTTTGCTATGACGCTTCATCATCGGAAAGCCTAAAATCTTAAAGGCTTGACCGACAAAAGGAATAAAAATCAGTTCCCATTTGGTGAAAAATCGGGTCAAAGGCATACGACTAACGCCAAAGTATTGATTGACTGTAGTATCCACCCAGCTCTGATGGTTGCACATCATGAGATAACGACCCTGCATACTCACTTCAAGCTGTGGATCAATCGTGATATCCCATTGTAAATGTGGCAATACCTGATCGATTAACCAATTATTGATTCCCAGCCAGTTATTGGTAATCTGAATGGTGGTTTCATCGACTTTGCGAGATTGTTTGAATAATTTGGTTAAACCCAATGCCAATACTGGAGGGCCATGTAAAAAAGTACTGCCTGTAATGACACTGCCCACGGTCATGCCTCGGGTAATTTTTTTAAGCATCGACTGTTTTTGGGGTTGTTTTGACATAATCTAAATCCTGATGATGAATCACGTCCAACTTGTAAAAATCTGAGCACAATATAGACGTTGTACACCGATTTAAAAAGTTAAACAGTGCAACAATGGATAAATGTAGTGAAGATTTAAACGAAAGATACTTAAAGTATTACAAAATGTAAAAAAACAGCGTATTGTTAACAAAAAATCAATGGTCTAAGTGGTTTTTTTCTATCATTATTTTTACAGACAACAAAGACACAAACGAGGAGGCATGCAATGCGTGCACTATTAATTACGACAGTGGTTGGGGCAGCAGTGGCACTTTCTGGTTGCCAATCAACAGGACAAAATCTCGGTGGCGTTGAATCTGACAAAGCTGCTTTAGGTACATTGATTGGTGCAGCAGCGGGTTACGGTATTTCTAAATCAAATGCGAACTCTAGCCGTCAAAATAACCGTGCAGCCGCGATTGGTGCCGTGTTAGGTGGTGCAAGTGGTTTGTATCTTGACCAAAAAGAGAAAAAATTACGTCAACAAATGGCGGGTACTGGTGTAGAGGTCAATCGTAATCCAGATGGTTCGGTTGGATTGATCATGCCTGGTAACATTACTTTTGATACCAACAAATCAAATATCAAACCAAATTTCTATTCTACTTTGAACAAAGTAGCACAAACGCTTGCAGAAGATAACAAGAGTGCGATCCTCGTGACAGGCTATACAGATAGCACAGGTAATGATTCGATCAATATTCCATTGTCTCAGGCTCGTGCTCAATCAGTTGCGAACTATTTAAGTGGTCAAGGCGTTTCATCTGCTCGTATTAATGCACAAGGTTATGGTTCAGCGAATCCGATTGCATCAAATGCGACTGCGGATGGTCGTGAACAAAACCGTCGTGTTGAAATTAGCATCTATGAGCGTCAGTCTTAGTCGCTTAGTTTCTAAAAACCACCTTCGGGTGGTTTTTTTATGAGTAAAATCCATCTTAATCGATTAGGCATCTGCTGATTAGATGTCTATAATCATGCTCGGATTCTTAAGAGGAAAACCTATGTCAGCAGCAAGTCATCTCAATGACAAGCAACTTGAAGCCATGAAATATACTCAAGGACCCTTGTTAGTGCTTGCAGGGGCTGGTTCAGGTAAAACCTCGGTAATTACCCAGAAAATTGCTTATCTGGTGAAAAATTGTCGTATTCCTGCACATCGCATTACTGCAATGACCTTTACCAATAAAGCTGCGCGTGAAATGAAAGAACGCGTCGGGAAGTTGCTTTCTCGTGAGGAAGGAAAAGGTCTTTCAGTTTCAACCTTTCATACCTTTGGTTTGAATTTATTGCGTCTTGAACTGAAACATACGCCACTTAAAAATAATTTTTCGATTTTGGATGCTGATGACTGTAAACGCATCCTGATGGATTTAATGCAGCGTGACAATCTATCTGGAGCTGAAAGCAAAGAACTGATTGCCAAAGCGATGAAAAAAATCTCAGACTGGAAAAATGATCTGATTGTTCCTGAACAAGCTCATTCGACTTGTGAAACGGTAGAAGATGTCCAGTTTGCTCATCTGTATCAGCTTTATGAGCGTAATTTACGGGCTTATAACGCAGTTGATTTTGATGATCTGATTGTATTACCCACACGTCTTTTGCAGGAAAATGCTGAAGTCCGTGATAAATGGCAAAACCGTACCCGTTATCTTTTGGTCGATGAATATCAGGACACTAACACCGCTCAGTATATTTTGGTGAAATTACTGGTTGGGGTCATGGGACAGTTCACTGCGGTGGGTGACGATGACCAATCCATTTACGCATGGCGCGGCGCAAAACCTGAAAATATGGCATTGCTCAAAGAAGATTTTCCCAATCTAAAAGTCATCAAGCTTGAACAAAATTATCGTTCGACCAGCCGAATTTTAAAAGCCGCCAACGCTGTGATTGAAAATAATCCGCATATTTTTGATAAAAAATTGTGGAGCGATAAAGGGCATGGCGAAGTGATTCGGATTATTACTTGCCGTAATGATGATGATGAAGCTGAGCGTGTGGTCAAGGATCTGATGACCCATAAGCTGATGAATGGCAAAAACTGGAAAGATTATGCGGTGTTGTATCGCGGTAATTTTCAAGCAAGGGTATTAGAAACGCAACTGCGTCAAATGCAGATTCCGTATAAGCTCTCGGGTGGACAGTCGTTCTTTGCTCGTGCAGAAATCAAAGATGTGATGAGCTATTTGCGTCTGATTATTAACCCAGAAGATGACAGCGCATTTTTACGCATTATTAATACCCCAAAACGTGCCATCGGGCCTGTTACACTAGAAAAGTTAGGTCTTTTTTCACAGGAAAATCATTTGTCATTACTCGGCGCGGCATCCGATCAGCGTCTCAGTATGGTCATTCCGAAAAAGGCCGCGACGCAATTACATGAGTTTTCCGATTTTATCAGCAATTTTACACGTGAACTGATGGATGACGATGAACCTGTGCCAAAGGTTCGCCAGATGATGAACGAAGCGGGTTATATTGATTATATCCGTGAAACTGCGGCCACCCCTGCGCAGGAAAAAACCAAGCTCGATAATATTGAAAATTTATTTAGCAGTATTCAAGGCTTACTGAATCGCACTGAAGATGTCGATGAAAAGAACATCGAAAGCGTGATTCGTAAACTGGTTCTACTGGATATGCTGGAGCAGCAGCAGGAAGAGGAAGACACCGATAAAGTCAATCTTCTAACCTTACATGCAGCAAAAGGTCTTGAATTTCCATTTGTTTATATTATGGGACTTGAAGAAGAATTATTGCCACACAAAAACTCGATTGCCGCTGAAACCATTGAAGAAGAACGCCGTTTGATGTATGTGGGCATTACTCGCGCACGTCAGGGCTTAACCTTGACCTTGGCTGAACAGCGTAAAAATGGCGGACAGATGAAGCAAATGACACCAAGTCGCTTTTTGGATGAATTGCCACAAGACGAACTAGAGTGGTTAGGACGCAAAAAGAAATTGGCGGGTAATGTGGATCCGAAAGAGCAGGCACAGCAATATCTAGCGAATTTAAAAGCCTTATTAAAGAAATAATTGATTGAACGATTAGGAAATGTAATGAAAGTCCAAGTTAAAATTTTAGACCAGCGTCTGGGCAATGAATGGCCGCTACCTTCGTATGCAACCGCAGGTTCAGCAGGTCTGGACTTACGTGCCTGTGTTGATGAAGCAATTCAAATTGAACCGGGTCAAACTGTTTTAGTTAAAACAGGCATGGCGATTTATATTCACGACAGCGCTTTTGCAGGTCTTATTTTGCCACGTTCAGGCTTGGGTCATAAGCATGGTATTGTCTTGGGGAATCTGGTGGGATTAATTGACTCAGATTATCAAGGCGAACTGATGGTTTCAGTATGGAATCGCGGTCAGCAGAGCTTTACTTTAGAGCCGGGTGAACGTTTGGCGCAATATGTTTTAGTGCCTGTGGTTCAGGCAGAATTTGAACAAGTAGATGAGTTTGTTGCTACCGATCGTGGTACGGGCGGTTTTGGTCATACCGGTAAGCAATAATTCAAGCGCCTGTTTAAACAGGCGTTTCTTTTTTTGTATTGAATGTTTCAAAAAATTAGATTAAAACATCACACTTAATCTGTCTGAATGACTGACAAGAATGCTGCCTACTTCCTTTAGCATAAGCAATACTATTTTTACTTTTAATAAGTAGGCCTTGAATTAAAAGAAGATGCCTATGGATGCGATGTTTAATTTTCCCTTACATATTTTTCGTGCTTACGATATTCGTGGCAAGCTAACGGTGTTTACACCGCAAGTGGTGGCTGCCATTGCTTATGCTTTGGCAGAGCAGTACAGCTTGGTAGGTCAAAGCAAAGTCGTGATTGCTTATGATGCACGGCTGAGTAGTCCACAATATGCTGCAATATTAGCAACCATTTTTGAAAAGCAGGGTTTAGACGTTATAGATTTAGGCTGCTGCTCTAGCCCTATGATGTATTTCATGGCGCGTCAGACCCATGGCAATGGGGTGATGGTGACGGCAAGCCATAATCCAAAGTCGGACAATGGAATTAAATGGATTTTAAACGGTGAACCTCCAACACCTGCACAGATTGAAGCGGTTGGCAATGCAGCCGCCCATCATCATATTCAAGCATTAGATGTTCCTCGTATTCGAGGATTAAGCCATCAAATCAAAACCGAATACTGTTTAATGTATCAGCAGGGTTTACTTGAAGATATTCATCTTAAACGACCTTTCAAGGTGGTTTTAGATGGTTTGCATGGTTCAGCAGGACGCTGTGCTGAAATGGTGTTGAATAGATTGGGTTGTGATGTGATTGCTTTGCGTTGTGAAGCCAATGGTGAATTTCCAGATCATGCACCTGATCCTTCTCAGGCGATTCATTTGGAAAAATTACAACACGCAGTGCTTAATCATCAAGCGGATATTGGGATTGCGCTAGATGGGGATGGTGATCGCTTAGTCATCATGGATGAACAGGCACATATTATTACTGCCGATCGTTTGATTTCTCTATTCGCACAAATGTGTTTGGAGCAACATCCGCAAGCTGAAATTGTTTTTGATGTTAAATGCTCCAGTATGGTGACACAAACTGTTAATGACTTAGGCGGCATTGCAACCATGATCCGCACAGGCAGTAGTTTTCTACGACGTTATCTATCCCAATCTCAGGGAAAAGCAGTTTTTGGTGGAGAGTACGCAGGGCATTATGTGTTCAATGATGGTCGTGGGTTTGGTTATGATGACGGTGTATATGCTGCACTACGGGTACTGGAATATTTAAGTCAGTTCCCTAAACAAACACTGTCTCAGTTGCTGTCTGCTTTCCCAGAGCGTTATTGTACTGAAGATACTTACATTAGCACTCATCGTTCGGAACCCAAAATTGTGTTGCAGGATATTGAAAGTTGTAGTTATCAATCTAAAGCGCAACTCAGCAAAATAGATGGGATACGACTTGATTTTGACGATGGTTTTGGCATTATTCGAGCATCCAACACGGGCGAATACTTTACTGTCAGGTTTGATGCGGGCAGTCCATTGCAATTGGCACAGATTCGACATCAGTTTGTTCGCATGTTGCAGGATAAATATCCTAAAATAGCGCAAGATATTTCAAACATCCATTAAGGAGAGGCGAATGCCACATCAGCATACTGGCATCGACAAAGCGAAAATATTGACTGAAGCTTTGCCGTACATTCAACGTTTTTCGGGTAAAACGCTAGTTGTGAAATATGGTGGCAATGCAATGACCGATCCTGAACTGGAAAGCTCATTTGCACGCGATATTGTGTTATTAAAAACTGTGGGTTTAAACCCGATTGTGGTACATGGTGGTGGTCCACAAGTTGATTCGCTCCTCAAACGATTAGGACAAGAATCTGACCGTATTGATGGAATGCGTGTCACCGATGAAGCGACCATGGAAGTTGTGGAAATGGTGCTTGGTGGGAGTGTCAACAAATCCATTGTCAACCTGATCAACAAACACGGTGGCCGTGCAATTGGTTTAACAGGTAAGGATGGCAACTTGTTGCGTGCACGTAAATTGCTCATGGAAAAACAAGATGAGCAAGGTCAGGTGCAGCATATTGATCTGGGCATGGTCGGTGAAGTGGTTGGGGTAAAAACTGATGTGTTGGAAATGTTTACCCAAAGTGATTTCATTCCTGTGATCGCACCTTTAGGTGTCGATGAAGAGGGGAATACTTACAATATCAATGCAGATTTGGTCGCAGGTAAAGTCGCTGAAGCCTTAGGCGCTGAAAAACTGATTTTACTCACCAACATCACGGGTGTATTGGATGAAAATAAAAATCTGCTGACTGGCTTAAGCACACAGGAAGTCGATCGTTTAATCGAAACAGGTGTGATTTATGGCGGTATGATTCCTAAGGTCGGCTGTGCTCTTGATGCGGTGAAAGGCGGCGTGGTGAGTGCGCATATTGTCGATGGTCGTGTACCGCATGCAACGTTACTGGAAATCTTTACAGATCATGGTGTCGGGACATTGATTACCAATCGACTTGCACATAAAGTTACGCATTAAATTTTTGTATTGTGTTTTATAAAGTCATCTTCGGATGACTTTTTTATTGGGCATAAAACGTCATTTTCCTGTCATGATCTTATCCTAGTGTAAGCATAATGATAAAAACAGGGTGACATTATGCTAGAAAAACTCAATCACTATCGCCAAAATTTTAGTCTGCCTTTAACTCGTCAAAAAACCAATCAAACTCAGTTTCGCTTTGACTGGGTGGATAACCTTAAAGAATTACAAGAAGTACAACGATTTCGTGCAGTTCAATTTAGTCAACAATTTGGTTTAAACTTCGAAGATGGACTGGATCAGGATATTTATGATTTTGGCTGCGAACATGCGGTATTAAGAGAAAAATGGACAGGCGAGATCGTGGCATATACCCGCCTTAAACTTTTTCAGGGACATGAAATATCACAAAGTTATAGCGCGAGTGAGTTTGAAATTGTTCCGCAACTTTCACATTTACCCAATGTACTTGAAATAGGTCGTACCTGTGTACATCCACGTTTTCGTTCAGGTAAAGCGTTATCGATACTCTGGCTGAATCTGGTGCCTAAGGTGCTTTGGTCGATGCGTGCCAAATATTTGATGGGCTGTGTCAGTATTCATTTGCAAGATAATTTGGCGCGCGCTTATCACACACATCAGCAAATTCAGCGTTTAGATTCACAGCAGACCATCGGTATTGCCTCAAAAAATCATTTTGAGATCCCGCGTCCTGAATTTAGTTTTCCACAAGATGAGCGTATGCCCAAATTATTTAAAATGTATCTGGACATGCAATCTAAATTATCGCGTCAAGCGTTCTACGATGAAACTTTTAATTGTCTGGATTACTTTGTTTTCTTGGAAGTCAATCAGGTTGCAAAGTCTTTTGTCTTGAGTAAACGTGTCCATAAATAGAATTTATCGTTAATTTTGTATTAGGCTCTATATATTCAGATTTGCAAGCCTTTTGCCACTGATGCACAATACAGCTAAGCCTCTTGCTTTGATTTGACATGCTATGTGCCAACTACTTGGAATGAATTGTGCCACTCCGACCGATATTACCTTTTCTTTTAAAGGTTTTTCGCAACGCGCGGGGATTACCTCCGATCATTCCGATGGTTTCGGGATTGCATTTTTTGAAGATAAAGCTTGCCGTTTATTTGTCGATAATCAATCTGCGGTTGAATCGCCCATTGCAGAACTGGTGCGTAACTATCCAATCAAATCACGTAATGTCATCGCACACATTCGTAAAGCAACACAAGGCAAGATTACCCTAGAAAACTCACATCCATTTATCCGTGAACTGTGGGGCAGACAGTGGATTTTTGCACATAATGGAGATTTACATCATTTTGATCCACCGTTAACAGGGCGTTTCACGCCCATTGGCAACACTGATAGTGAGCGCGCATTTTGCTATTTGCTTGACCAGTTGGTTGAGCATTTTGGTTATACCGAACCGAGTGTGCTACAAGTCTTTGCTGTTCTTGAACAAATTTCACCCAAGGTTGCTGAGTTTGGAACCTTCAATTATTGCTTGTCCAATGGTCAGGCATTGTTTAGCTATGCGACAACCAAATTGCATTGGTTGGTGCGAGAATACCCTTTTAAAGCCGCACGGCTGATTGATCTGGATGTGGAAGTGGATTTCAGTCAAGTCACTACCTCCCATGATCGTGTTGCCGTGATTACGACTGAGCCGCTCACTCAAAATGAACAGTGGACATCTTATCAAGCTGGAGAAATGATTTTATTTCAGGATGGAAAACCACTAAAACATGCTCAAACACATGTTGAACGTTTAGAGCGTGAACTAAAAAATCCTGAACTTAAACGAATCACTCGTGCAGACCAATATTAGATTTCATTTAAATTTAAGGATTGATGATTATATTAAAAATAATGTAACCATATATTTAAAATAATTTGCTATTTTTGTCTATAAAGACAAATTTTATGTATATTCTGCATTTTTTATTTATTTTTCTTTTTTTGTTAATAATAAACCTAGAAATTGGTTAAAAAATATCTTACTTTTTTGCTTTGTTTTTAGGTTGAAATTTTATGAAAATCAGACAATTAAACCTATTTTTTGATGCTTATTATAATCCCGACCAATTTGCTTTATTTTTATTTAAAAAAATAACAGATATTATATTGATATCTAATAAATGTTTTAGACAGCAGAGGTGTGATATGAGATGGCTTTCTGAATATAATACTGGCATTGAAGTCATTGATGATCAGCATCAACGTATTCTTGAATATATTAATGAGCTAGAAGAAGTCAGAAAAACACATGACAGAGCTCAAGTCAAAGATGTGTTATTAAACTTGATTGATTATACTCAATCGCATTTTGCCTTTGAAGAAAGTTTACAGGAAGAGGCAAATTATAAATATCGAGTTCCTCATAAACGTGTGCATGATTTATTTATTAAAAAAATTGAGCACTATCGTGAACGTTTTGAAATGGGTCATGATGTTGAGGAAGAACTTTATGAAGTGCTATCAAAATGGTTGATTAATCATATCCAACATGATGATGCTGATTATGTTGGTGCAGTGAAAGAAAACATGATGGGTATTATTAAGGAAAAAGAACAGAAAAAAGGCAAGGGGTGGTTTGCACGTTTCTTTTCATAAATAAAAGTCTCGAATCGGCAAGCTTCAATAAAAGAAAATAACAACAAGACTCAGCGCTGCAAATCATCTAGAAATGGATGGTTTGCATTTTTTATTTGCAAACTTTGATTTTCATACTCGACAAAGGCAAAATATCTCCAGACTTCATATTAGGAATGAATGATGCAGGATTCAGCTTTCGCGCGGTGGTTATCACCACTTATGGCGTTTTGCTTTACTTTTATTATGATTGCAGCATTAGCATCGGCTGTGGGGATTCAGATCGACCGTCAACTGGATTTCTGGTTGCTTTGGTTAGGGACTATGGTAATTTTGGCACTTCCTCTTTGCTATCTGGAAATTGCACTGGCGAAGCGCTCAAAAACAACCGCTTTGAATGCATTATCCAGTTTAACCCGTGATGCGGATGCTTCACAAAAATGGCGAATTGTGGGGTGGCTCGCCGTTGTATTTATTCCTTTTTTGGCAGGCGCAATTTTAGCCCATTTGGGAATGGCTGCATCTGTGGCTGCGGGACTTGGTTTTAGCTCGCAGATTCTATTTGTTGGTTTAGCGATTATTGCATTTGCTTTGTCGTTTATTCCACGCCAGATTTTACTGATTCTGATGGTCTTAGGAGTCGTCATTTCATTGATCAGCTCACTGTTTTTGGCGCAGCCAACCACTAGCTGGCACTGGACACCCATTGAGTTTAAAGAATGGGGTAATGCCACAGTTTTGGCATTGGTGGCGACAGGTTTAGGCATGGGGCTGTACTGGCAAAATAGCTTGATTCAGATTCAAAATACATCAGAAGCGAGTAAAACTGCTTTTCCGATCTGGATCGCTCAGTTTGTTGCCGTGATTGCTTTCGGGTTTTACTCAGCACAACAAAATTTTTCTGATACAACACTGGCTATTGCAGGCGTTATTGCCGCCGCTTTGTTATTTCAACTGGCCAGAGAGCAACTACAACAGCGTCAGTTATCAGTGTTGATGCAATGGGGGATCTTGCTGATCGCTACATTGATCTGGCTGATTCCTAATATGCAGTTCGAGTTTAATATCTTGCTTATGCTGTGGGGATTATTGATTTGTTTGATTTATTCAATCTTTGCAGGCTGGATTATGAAAATTAGCCATTTGCGCAAATCGATGAACTTTAGTAATGAGCTTTTTTATAATCTATGGCGGATCGCAATCCGCCTTGTTCTACCTTTATCGATTATTCTGGCAATGCTGGCGATCATTGGGCCATTGTTCTCATGAGCCATGCTCAGGTCTGGGTGGCGTATGCGGCGGTCAATCAGCAGTTTTTAATTGCTGTCCCATTTACTCAGGGGATGACTGCAATTCAAGCGATTGAACTCAGTCAGATTAGGCAACAAATTGAGATTGCAGAACCTCTAAAGTTGGGTATTTTTGGTGTGAAAATTACGTTGGATACGCCGTTAAAAGCTGGTGACCGTGTGGAGATTTATCGACCTCTGATGATTCATCCTCAAGATATTCGGCGTAATCGTGCTCAGAAAAATCCAGTGGGACGTTTTCAGCGTGGTAATCGTTTTAAACAATCTGACTCATAGAAAGAACCCCTCAAGCGAGGGGTATCTTTTTATTGAAAAATCATTATAGTGGTGGGGCTGTTAGGATGGCTTCCTTAGAAGCTGGTAAACCAGGCTGTGTTTCTGGAATAGTATCCAAGCCTTCGATACTTTTGACGATCCCTGATTCGTCAAAGTAAATTTTTAAATGCTGACCATGTGCAGCAGGAATTTTTGCTTTTTTAGCATAAGTACCTGGAATATAGTTGTAGATATAGTCCCAGCGTAATGGATTTAGAGGATCTGTAACGGTTGGACTACCGAGCAAAAAGCGAACTTGTTGAAAATTCATACCCACTTGAACTTTTGATGCTTGGGCTTTAGTTAATGGAGTTCCCTGAGGGATGTCAACTTTGTAGACACCTAAAGTTGAACAACCAGCAAGCAGTGAAGTGACGAATAACGCCAACATAAGTTTTTGCATTTTGCTACACTATCCCAATAAATTATGATGCATTTGACTTAGGGATAGATCATACTGCATCTAACTACGATTGCCTATTCCAACTTTAAATTTGTTGAGAGACCTTTTTTTATGCCGATTTCCAATCAAGATTTACGTAAAGCTGGACTCAAAGTCACCCTGCCACGAATTAAGATTTTGGAATTATTAGAAAATTCAAAACAGCACCATTTGAGCGCAGAAGATATTTATAAGACTTTGCTTGAGCAAGGTGAAGATGTCGGTTTAGCTACAGTTTACCGTGTATTAACACAATTTGAAGCCGCAGGTATTATTCAGCGCCATCATTTTGAAAACAATCATTCTGTTTTTGAGATTATGCAAGAAGATCACCATGATCATCTAGTATGTTTAAATTGCGGTAAAGTCGTTGAATTTACAAATGAAATCATTGAACATGAGCAACATACCGTTGCTGAAAAGCATGGTTTTACCTTAACAGGCCATTCTTTAAATTTATATGGTTATTGTGATGCACCTGAATGTCAGGAAGCCTATCGTAAAAAGCAATAAAATCACATAAATACAACAAATTAAAAAAGGAAGCTTCGGCTTCCTTTTCTAATCGCATCAATTTTTAGATGGTTTATTGACCATCAAAAGTAATGTTGCGACTGGCGTTCAGCAGTTGTTCTGCACCTTCCTCTGAAAGTTTGATGCTGAGGCGTAGATCGTTTGGCGAGTCAGCATGCTTTAAGGCATCTTTATAGGTAATTTGACCTGCTTTATAAAGATCAAATAAAGCCTGATCAAAGGTTTGCATGCCGAGTTCACGTGAACGTTTCATTAAATCTTTGATTTCATGAATTTCACCTTTACGAATATAGTCAGCAAGTAATGGTGTATTAATCAGAATTTCAATCGCAGCACGACGTGAATTGCCATCTGGCGTTGGGATCAATTGCTGTGCCACCATTGCTTTTAGATTGAGCGAGAGATCCATATAGAGCTGATTGTGGCGATCACTTTCAAAGAAATGAATAATACGATCCAATGCTTGGTTGGCGTTGTTGGCGTGTAATGTCGCTAAGACCAGATGTCCAGTTTCAGCAAAGGCAATGGCGTAGTCCATGACCTCACGTGAACGAATCTCACCAATCAAGATCACATCAGGGGCTTGTCGTAGTGTGTTTTTGAGGGCTACATCGAAAGAGTCTGTATCAATACCGACTTCACGTTGAGTCACAATACAACCCGCGTGTTCATGAATGAACTCGATTGGATCTTCAACCGTGATGATATGACCTTTGGAATTCTGATTTCGATAACCAATCATGGATGCCAATGAAGTCGATTTACCCGTACCTGTTGCCCCAACAAAGATAATAATGCCACGTTTGGTCATGGCCAGATCTTTAAGAATGGGCGGTAAGCGTAATTCATCCATTGTAGGAATAATCGTTTCGATACGACGTAATACCATGCCTGGCATATCACGCTGCTGAAATGCACTGACACGAAAACGTGCGGTTTTTTCCCGATTTACAATGGCAAAGTTACACTCTCTGCTCTCGTCAAATTCCTTGCGTTGCTTATCAGACATAATGGACTGAATCAGTTGTCCAACGACCTCAGCATTCAGCTTAGTCTTAGACACTGGGACAATCTGACCATTAATTTTCATCGAAGGTTCCACACCTGCGGTGACAAACAGGTCTGATGCTTGTTGTTCAATCATCAGATTGAGAAGATCATTAAAATCCATATCTGGTCATTCCTTTATTTTTGTGGCTTATAGGAAGGATTCGGGCGATTTGGCAGCTGTTCGCGCAGTTTGTGGACTGATCACGCCTTTTGAAACCAATGTTTTGAGGCTTTGATCTAGCGTCGTCATTCCATAGTTAGCACCTGTCTGAATAGCAGAGTACATTTGCGCGACTTTATTTTCACGGATTAAGTTACGGATCGCAGGTATCCCGATCATGATCTCATGCGCTGCCACACGGCCACCGCCATTTTTCTTCAATAATGTTTGAGAAATAACGGCTTGTAAAGATTCAGATAGCATGGCACGAACCATATCTTTTTCTTCAGCAGGGAATACGTCAATTACACGGTCAATGGTTTTTGCAGCAGATGTGGTATGCAATGTACCAAATACCAAGTGACCCGTTTCTGCGGCGGTCAAAGCCAAACGAATGGTTTCAAGGTCACGCATCTCACCGACAAGGATGATATCAGGGTCTTCACGTAGTGCTGAACGTAGTGCTTCATTAAAGCCATGAGTATCACGATGTACTTCACGTTGGTTAATCAGGCACTTTTTGGATTGATGTACAAATTCGATCGGATCTTCTACGGTTAAAATATGGTCATAGCGATTGTCATTGATATAATCTAGCATGGCGGCAAGCGTGGTTGATTTACCCGAACCCGTTGGGCCTGTAACCAGTACAATACCACGTGGATAATCACAAATATCCTTAAAGATTTGTCCTAAACCCAAATCATCCATGGTGAGAACTTTAGACGGAATGGTACGAAACACTGCACCTGCACCACGATTTTGGTTAAAGGCATTGACACGAAAACGCGCAATGTTTGGAACTTCAAAGGAAAAGTCCGTTTCAAGTTGTTCTTCAAAGTCACGACGTTGTTTATCATTCATAATGTCATAAACAAGGCGATGAACTTCTTTGTGTTCCAGTGCAGGTAGATTAATACGACGAACCTCACCATCGACACGAATCATCGGTGGCATTCCTGCGGAAAGATGTAAATCTGATGCACCGTTTTTAACCGAAAAGGCGAGTAATTCTGTGATATCCATGATTTCCCCTAATATAATGAGTAAGTATCGTTATTTTGTAGAATAATAAGCGTTTCCGAATCGCTTACCAACACTTCAAAGTAAGGTTAAGCAAAAAAAATAACTGAAATGAGAACCCTGTCAATGAATCAGTTTCAACAAGCACGAAATCAGGTCCTGAATCAAATCAAAAATGCCTGTGATTGTGCTCGGCGTGACCCTGCTACGGTACGTTTATTGGCGGTATCTAAAACTCATCCAAGTCAGTCGTTGCGTGAAATGTATCAGTTAGGTCAGCAGTGTTTCGGAGAAAATTATTTACAGGAAGCGCTAGATAAAATTGAAGAATTAAAAGATCTCGATATTGAATGGCATTTTATTGGACATGTGCAGCGTAATAAAACTAAACATCTGGCGGAAAAGTTTGATTGGGTACATGGCGTAGATCGTTTAATCATTGCTGAGCGTTTATCCAGCCAGCGTTTAGATACGCAGTCGCCGTTAAATTTATGTATTCAAGTCAATATTGATGCGCAAGACTCAAAAGATGGTTGCCAACCAGATGAAGTGGCTGAATTAGTCGCAAAAATTAGTCAATTGCCCCATATTCGTCTACGCGGAATTATGGTGATTCCTGCTCCCGATCATTCTCAGGCTTTCATAAATGCCAAAGAATTATTTGAACAGGTAAAGCCTCAGCATGCACAGCCACAGGACTGGGATACTTTAAGTATGGGAATGTCAGATGATCTTAATGCTGCGATCGCAGCAGGCGCGACAATTGTACGGATTGGTACGGCTCTTTTCGGAGCGCGGGATTATTCAAAATAAAATTTAAAAATGAAGTAAGACCACTTTTAAGCAATAAATTCATCTATTCGGATGATAAGCGTGGTGTTTGTTTAATTCGATTGAGCTTTTTAATCTAGTTTTAATGGCTCGAACGTATATAAGCATCACGGGCTTTTACGAGAATATAAATGAACCTTTTCCATGTATTTATTTTGGCAGTGATTCAGGGCTTAGCTGAACTTTTGCCTGTTTCCAGTTCTGCACATGTGATTTTGGCAGAAAAAATCATGGGTTTTGACCCTTCTGCACCTCAAATGACTTTTTTATTGGTGATGCTACATACAGGAACAATGTTTGCCGTAATCGTGTATTTTTGGCGGTCATGGAAAAAAACTTATTTCTCAAACTGGAATGATTTCAAACAGCGTTTCTTCTATGTTTTAATCGCAACCGCAATTACGGGTGTGTTAGGGCTGTTATTGCAAGCTTTAATTAAACATGTATTTTTTGGCGGAGCCAGTAACTTTGAGATTGAACATTTATTTAGTAACTCCAAATTGATGGCAGCAGCTTTAGCTGCGGCAGGGGTTTTAATTATTCTATCTTCACGTTTTGATCGTGGACAACAAGGTGATATCGGTTTATCCAGTGCTATTGTGATTGGGGCAGTTCAAGCTTTATGTTTACCGTTTCGAGGTTTTTCTCGCTCAGGTGCAACGATTTCCACAGCGTTATTTTTAGGTATATCTCGTCAAAAAGCCGAAGAGTTTAGTTTTGCCTTGGCTGTGGTATTAACGCCTGCTGTGATCGCAAAAGAATTATTGCGTTTGGTTCATGCGCAACAGGCAACTGTGGGAGCCTCTCATTTGGCATTAGGAAGTTTGTTATTACCAAGCTTGTTTGGCATGGTCTTTAGCTTTCTAACAGGTTTACTGGCGCTTAAATGGCTCTCTGCATGGCTAGAGCATGGTCGCTGGTATTTGTTTGGGATTTATTGTCTGGTGTTTTCAGGTGTGGTGTTGATGCTGAGCTGATTTAAAACCATGACTATATCTTGATAGTCATGGAGATTTGCATCGGAAATTTTTGAATTAATCTGAGGGTCTGGATGAAAATAGATGGTTTTCATCCCTACTTTTTTTGCTCCTTGAATGTCTGCTAATTCATTATCACCAATAAAAGCGCATTGTTCTGGAAATACGCCTAATTGTTTACAAGCTAAATTAAAAATTTCAGGATCTGGTTTACGTAGCCCCACCGCTTCCGATACTAAAATATTTGAAAAATATTCGCTTAGACCTAATGCATAAAAATTATGCTCTTGAAATGGAGTACGTCCATTTGAAATTAAACCAATAAGATATCCTTGTTGTTTTAGGTTTCTAATCGTATTTTCGATATGAGGAAATCCAGTCGAAAATTTATTAAAGTCAGAAATATAACTTTTTAGTAGATCGTGATATTCAATAGATTCAATCTTAAACTCATCAATTAACTTTTTATAAACGGTATCTTTCCAGACGGCACCATTTTGATCAAGCTCAAGAAATCTCTGAATAAATCTTGCCTTTTCTCTCTGGGGAATCAATTGAAAAAAATTAATCTGCCAATTTAAAAAATGATCGAGAGAAGTAGTACGATCCAATAAAGTTTGATCAAGATCAAAGAAAATGGCCTGAATCATAGAGGTTTCTCTAAATGGTAGAATGATGAAAAGTTCTGATAAAAAAGCTATTTTTATGGTCAAAATGCCTCATTGATGGTTTAAACACGCTCAATCAAGGGACTCATAGAAATGAGTTCAATTTCTCCATAAACCGTTGCAAATGGAACATCTTTGGCATCGAGTCCAGTACCTATGCGAACAAACTGATCAATCGGCCCCATACGTGTGGCATCAAAAAGTACCCACTGATTTTCAAGATAAACCTCAAAAATTGCATGGAAATCAGGCTGAGCTTCATAAAAAGGCATATAACCAAATACAAATCGTGCAGGAATATTCAGCGCACGGCAAATCGCAATGCCTAAATGAGCAAAATCACGACATACCCCAGCGCGATTAACTAAAATATCACGTGCTGTGGTCGTGCTGTCTGATGAGCCTGATTGGTATAGAATATTATTATAAATCCAGTCACAAATTGCTTGTACACGTGTATAGCCTTTTGGCAAATCAGCAAAAGTATTGTTTACCATTATACCGATCAAATCGGACTCACAAAAACGGCTTGGCGCAAGATAAAATAATGTATCCGAAGGTAAATCTTGAATTTCACATTCTTTTAAGGTCGTATCACGTTCAGGAATATAAGTTTGAACTTCTGCATTATAGTGGACAATTAAATCACCTTGTAGTGCGTATACACGGATAAGGCGATTTAAAGCATTATCACGATGATATTGTTCAAAGGTCAAATCGGGCTTTAGCTGAAATGATTCATCGACGATCCTCTGCCAGGGATGCTCTGCGATCTGCAATTGAAAAATAAATTGGGTTGCATTTATGACGCGATAATGAAGCTGACAGTTTATTGATAATGTATGCATTTTTTAGCCCAAATTAAATTTTTTATCTCCGCCTAAAAACAAATATTTTCTTGCTTTGATCATTTTTGTTTTTAATCAGAATCATTTTAAGTTACCAAATTCTTTTTCTTTCACAATGAATGATTCACAAGCAAATAGTAGGGGATATGTAAAGTTTGGAAGATGCTTAGCCAATGAAAAGATCATCCCACCACTTCAATTCGACTCGAACCAGAACCGATTGGCTGAACCTGTATTTGTACAGGAATGCGTTCATGCATTTCTTGAATATGCGAGATTAAAACCACTTTACGCCCCTGACTTTGTAATTGATCAAGCGCATTCATGACCATATGCAAAGAAGATGCATCCAGTGTGCCAAAGCCTTCATCAATAAATAAAGATTCGATTTTCATTGAACCAGAAGCCATATTGGCAATGGCAAGTGAAATTGCAAGTGCAGTCAGAAATGATTCACCGCCAGAGAGCGACGCGACAGAACGGATTTCACCATCCATATCATGATCAATAATGGCAAGGCTGAGTGAGTTCTCCAAACGTTTTAAAGTATAGCGCTGAGACAGCATGGCGAGTTGTTGATTGGCATATTCCAGTAAAATATCCAGATTATATTGCTGTGCCAAATCACGAAATTCTTTACCTTTGGCATCGCCAATTAGACTAGAAATCTTACTCCAGCGATGTTCTTGTTGTTGGATTAGTTGAATCTGATCGGCATATTGTTGCTGCTTGGCTAGATTCTGCTGATGTAACTCTAATTTAACTTTATATTGATCACGTTGCTCACCATTGCTTTGTAACTGACTCAGAGTATCCTGAAGCTGTGTTTTAAGCTGTTCGAGAGCTATTTCGGGTTGCGATTGAAGATGTTCTGCAAGTTGTTCCTGTATCGTTTTCAGTGCTGAATGTGCTTCATTGAGTTGACGTTCAGCCTGCTGCAAAACGATGCGAAGTTGCTGTTCTTCTGAGGTTGAAATGGCTAGCAATTCTGCAAATTGTTGTTGTTTAAATGTGGTATGAAGAGTTAACCATTGTTCAATTTGACTCTGACATTGCGTTAAATCTTTTTGATTTTGCTCCAAATGTGCATTGAGGCGATCTAATTCACTTTTTTGCTGATCAAAAGTCAGTCGTAATTGCTCAAAGCCCTGTTTGAGTTGTTGATAATTTTTTTGTAAATCATGACGTTGCTGCTCATGTTGTGTCAGCCATTCATTGGCTTTTACAGCGGTCTTACCTGTCATCTGTTCAACGAGATGAGTCGCATTTTCACTATTTTGTAGACCTTGTTGTCTTACATGTTCCAGTTGTTGCTTTAGCTCAGCCAACTGTTTGTTGTTATACCCAATCTCAGCAATCAGTTGTTTAAGTTGTTGCTGTAGTTGATCAGACTGTTGTTGCAATTCTTCACTTGTTTTAAGCTGTTGGACACGCTCCTGCAAGCGATGCAGGATTTTTTCGGCAAGCGTTAAGCTATGCTTTAACCAGTGTTGCTGCTCCTGATCAGTTAAACATTGCACAATATGCTGAACTTGTTGTTGTAATTGTTGAATGGTTTGGAGTTGGTATTGGGTATTCTGGATTCTCTGTTGCAAGGTCTGCTGTTGTTTTTGTGCCTGTTTTAATTGCTGAAGGTCTTGTTCAATCTTTTGTTTGTTGACTAAATTTTTTTCAATAACCAATTGCAATTGGGCTGTTAATTCAGAAGGCGCTTCCGTTAAATTTAAAGATATATCGAGTTGTTGATTTGCTTGCACTAATACGTGTTGTTGTTCGTTAAATTTTTCCTGATTACGAACACAACTACTATTTAATTCCTTAAACCGTGCCTGTATTTGGTTGAGTTGTTGCTGTGTGGTTTGCCATTCATTGAAATGCTGTTGTTCTTTTTGGCTAGCTTGTTGCTCTTGTTGTTGATGTAATTCATATAAGGCTTTGGAGACCAAATTTTGATCATCACGATAAGGATGATCAATGCTTCCACAGACAATACAAGCTTCGCCTGATTTTAACTGAGTGCGCAAATGTTCGATATTTTCGGTATGCAATAAACGTTGCTGTTGTAACACCTGTTGCAGTTGTTCACGTTCAGTTTTCGCATGTTGATAACGTTGTTGTGTCGCTTCAGTTTGTGTTTCAAGCTTTTTCTGGGTTTGACTGGTGTTTTCTAATTCTGCTTGAAGCTGAACAAGTTCTTGTTTAAACTGAATAAATAATTGGAGTTTATGTTGAACACTTTCAAGTTGATTCAATCGTTCTAACTGCTGATCTTTGAGTAATTGCTGCTGTTGCAGTTGATCTTCAATTTGCTGAACATCGCCAAAGCGTTCAATTAAATCCTTAACGGTCTTTTCGTCTAGCTGCAATTGTTGCTGAGCTGCTGCAATATCGCCAATGCTATGTTCAATTTTTTGATAATGTTGAATAAATTGACTAAGTTGCTGAATATGAGCCTTTAAACCTTGATCAAGCGGCATAAACTGTTTGCTTTGATCCAATTGAAGCGTCGTTTGGTGCAGTCGATCATTAAGCTGTTGCTGTTGTTGTTCAAATTGCTGTTGTTTACTAAATAAAGGCTGTTGCGTATGTTCAAGTTGCTTTAAACGACTTTGGATTTCTTTATATTTTTCTGCAATCGAGTCGCGTTCCAACACATATTTACGCACCTGATTTAATTCAGCTTGGTGCTGCTGTTCAAAATCCTGAAATTGTCGCAAGACTTTTTCAGCCTGATGATAGCGCGCTTGTTCCTGTTCATATTGCACAGTCAAGTTTGAAAAATGTTGTTGCTGCTTTGAAATTTGTGGCTCAAGTTGCTGCTGATGTTTGAGTAACTGCTGTTGTTGAAACACATGTGGTCGTATTTCAGAAAAAATGCTCAACTGTTTTAAACGCTGACGGTCTGCTTCTAAATCCTGATTTACTTTGATGTGTTGATCATAGTGTTGTTGTTTGAGCGTGACGTCATGTTCAAGTTTTTGTCGGCGTTCAAACCATTGTTGCACCTGTTCTAGTTTTGCTTTTTCTGTTTCAAGTTTCTGCTGCTGCTGTTTCGCGCTGTCAAACTGAGTGCGTAGTTCAGCCCATTCTTCATCGGAAAGTAATTCAATATGACCTAAAACATTTTCCAGTTGTTTGCGCTGTTGAGTAATTTCTTTGGTTTTTTCAAAAGCAAGTTGACCAATCTTGGCAAAAATACTGGAATTAGTCAGATATTCGAGCAATTCACCGCGTTCATTATCGCGTGCCTTTAAGAAAGCCGTCACTTCAGATTGTGCCAAAAGTACTGCACGAGTGAATTGTTCAAAACTGAGTTGGGTAATTTGTTGGATATGAACTTCAACCGCTTTAGTTTTGTCTGCAATCACGACGCCATCGGTGAGACATTTTAAGGTGCGTTGTACACTTTGTAATTTACCCGTGGCATTTTCGCGGGCGCGTTTAATCTCCCAACGGGCTAAATAATGCTTTTGATCCTGTGCGACAAAACAGAGTTCAGCAAAGCCATGTGCTGTCCCACGTCGTAATACCGTAAGCGGGGAGTTGGTTAAAAGTTCTGAACCATCCACATCTAAAAGCTTGCCATCACTGTCTTTGAGCCGAGGAATTTTATTAAACAAAGCCAGACACATGGCATCTAAAATCGTGGATTTGCCTGCACCTGTTTTGCCTACAATCGCAATCAGTCCTGCACTTGCTAAGGGATCACTTTCAAAATCAATAAAATGTTCGCCTGCCAATGATGCTAGATTTTTGAGTCGAATGGATAATATTTTCACGTGAATCCTTTAACTCTGGTGTTGATCTTCAAGTTGCTGCTGGGCTTGAGCGACTAAACTCATAAAGTCTTTTTGAACTTCATCATCTGCGTGATATCCCTTTTTTTCCCAAATTTGTTGAAATAACTTTTCAGGTGTTGGCGGTTCAAGATGAATCTGTTGTTGCTGCTCAGCACTATTTTCGGTGGATAAATATTGGCGCGAAATCCGAACCAGACGATAGCGATCTGGCGGAAGGGCATCCTCAAATTGTTGTCTTAAATTTGGCTGAGGTGGCGTGAGGGTATGATATTCAATATCGATATATTCACGTTGATCAATGCTTTCAATGACTTCACTGGGTAGTGATTTTAACTGTTGCATAACTTCAGTCAGTTCACCACGAATTTTATGCAATTGAACGCTACGCGGAATTTCCAAAGCCTCAAACTGAAAATATCCACCATCTTTTTGCTCTGGATGGATAGTAACCTCAACCACTTGATGTTTGTAGTTAATTTCACTAAAGGAAAGCGGAATAGGTGAGCCACTATAGCGGATATGTGGATGCTGTACTTTTTGTGGCTTATGCAAATGCCCCAGCGCCACATAATCAATGCCATCTTCAAACAAAGTGGTAGATAAAGCTTCTTCATTGCCAATGATAATCGGGCGTTCCGAATCGGAAGTTTCACCACCTTGCATATGGGCATGTGACATCAAAATAATCGCTTGATCGTGCGTTTTACGTCGTTTGGCTTCTGCAATCAGCTGCTCGTGCAAATAGGCAATGGCATTTTGGCTGTTGGTTGTTTGATCATTGAAACCCGTAATTTCAGCAGAACGTAAAAATGGCAGAGCAATACACCATGCTACGATCTGCTTTTGCTCATCGTAAATGGGCAAAATTAAACGATCCAAATTTAAAGTTTTGTCTTCATTCCAACGAATTACACCCACGGTTTTGGCATTATATTTTTCTAAAAGTGGCTCGACTTGCTCAATCCGATAGCCTGAATCATGATTCCCTGCAATCATTAAAGTTTGCATATGCGGTGCATGCTGGTGTGCATCGGCTAAAAATTGATAAAGTTGTTTTTGTGCCTGTGAGCTAGGATTGATGACATCGAAAATATCACCTGCAATGAGTAGGGCATGCGGTTGTTTATTTTTGATTTGTTCGAGTAACCATGTCAGAAATTGTTCATGCTCGTAATGGCGGGAATGGTTATAAAAAAACTGTCCCAAATGCCAGTCGGAAGTATGAAAAAAGCGCACGGTCATCAGTGATGATATTCCTATTTTTGATTAGAGGATAAGGTAACATAAATCGAACTGCAATTCAGAACGCATCAAAAATCAATCGCATCATGATATTTTTAGACTAAGTTTGATGAAAGAGTAAAAAAAGACAATTCATCCATAATGATGTCAAATTTGATATTTTAGCTTTCATTCACTTGATTTAAAGCTTGATGTAATTGATCCAAAAAATATTGTTGTTTCGGATTATTTTTAAAATATCTTTGATAATTAACACTGCAACTTTCAATATCTGCAATATTTTCTTTATTAAACGACCAATCATCTGTATTTTTTACAGTAATTCCTAAGCTATCGTTACATGACTGCCAAAGTTGATTAAATCTATTTCTTTGCGTGTTAGGCAATCGTTTAAAATCGGCATAAACGGTATAGCCATGCATTTCAGAGTTAAAAAACTTATTGATTGAGGTAATAGGAACACCTCCCCAAAGTATGGTTTGGTCATCTGGGAATTCAATCGCAGTCAGCTTTGTCTCAGACATTAGCCGATCTTGTTTCCCCTGTTTAAAAGGTTGTTCCTGATAAACTAACTTTGTCCCTATTGGAACAGCAATGTTTTTTACAATTTGGGCTTGAGTTGTAATAAAAAAGGGATAGTCTGGAGATGAGTTCCCACCCGTAGGATTCATATTTCCTACGCAAGCGGTGAGTAAAGGTAAAAATACAACTGATAAAAATTTAATTTTTATAGACACTTAAACATCCTTTTAATCATCACTATATTGAGTTCGGATTGTTATAAAATAGAGCTAAATAATTGAAATAGGGTAAGCATAAAACAAAAGCTTAAAAAATAAAGACCGACGATTCGAGTGATGATAAATCGTCGGTCAAAAACTTTAAAATATGTCTGGCTGCTAACAAAACATACTCTAAAGGAGATGTCATAATGAAAGGTCACCGAAAATTTGCGGATGCCGTGCAAATACCATTCGGTTGCTGCTGACCTTGTACTCTATATAACGAAGCTCCAACCAAAAAGGTTGACAACAAAATGCAAAAAACTTGAAAAAAACTTAAAATAATTTTTTAAATGTTCAATTTGTGATGAAAATGACCAACTTACGCCGTTACTACTTATGGTTTTTTCTTATATGTTTCATAATGACGCTGATCATGGGCGTGATTGCGGCGCTATTACCTCAAGGTGTCGGTGGAATTGTAACGGCTGTGCCTTATCTGGTGGCGGTTATCGCTGTACTTTTTCGATTTTTAAAACAGGAAAAACGCGCACCAAGCCAACAGGAGCGTAAAAAACTAACTTTGGGGTTTTCCCTTATTTTCTGGGGCTATAATTTATTGGGTGTCTTAGTGGGGCTAACTATATTTTCGATACGTGATCCAGAAGTTTTTCAAAACTTTGTACTTTATTTACAACAACCGCAATTCATCAGCATCATTTTAATCATGTTTTTGGTGTTGGCGATTCCTTTGTATCTGATTACCTATTGGTTTTATGGCAAACAAGCCCAGCGTATGGCAGCGAAAATGTTTGAATCTAAATAAATCTTGAAGCTTGCCTTTTTGTTAGCCCATGACCAACTGTTCTGTCTTTAGGCGTTCAGGGGAGTATGGTGCTGGGTCGGTTAATGTGGGTTGCTTTAGCATTAACTGAGCTAACAACTGGGCAGAAGCAGGTCCCATACATAAACCATTACGGAAATGACCAACATTCATCCATAGATTGTCTAGATCAGGAACAGCACCAATATAGGGAACACCCGTTGGAGAGCTCGGTCGTAGTCCCGCCCATTGTTTGACGATGGGAAATTGAGCCAGTTCAGGCACCATTTCCAGACAGGCATCGATAATATTCTGTTGAGTTTTGGCATCGGGCGTCGTGTCAAAACCACAATTCGCCATACTAGAACCGCAAACAATATGACCATCCTGACGTGGAATCAGATACATGACCTTATTCATACACATGGTAGGAAGCCATTGAGCTGGGGTTTTAAATAGCACCATTTGCCCTTGTACGGGCTGTACAGGAATTTTTAGCTCAAGCTGTTGTTGCCAATGTTGACTCCATGCCCCTGTTGCAATGACAAATTGATCCGCTTGTATTTTGTTGCCGTGCTGATCTATCGCAGACAGCACTTGTTGGTTTTGAATCTGAAATTTGGAGATTTGAGTCTGTTCAAAAAATTGCACCAGAGGATGCTGCTTTAAATAGCAGATAATAGATTGTAAAAGTCGTGGATTACGCACGTTGGATAATTGCGAAAAATAAATTGCGTGTTGAAATTTTGGATTAATCCACGGATTCACTTGTTCTAACGCGTCATATTCTAGATAGTCAGCCTGTTGCATGGGTTCTTGATAATGCGCTGCATAATTCAGACCAATATCAAAATCATCTTCATCAAAAATCAGCATACCTGTGTCATGGATTTCAAAATCAATACCTGTAATGGGCAGTAATTTTTCATTCCATGTTTGATACATGCTTTTGCCATATTGCGCCAGTGTATTAACGGCTTGAGGATAACGCCACGGATACATCGGCGAGAGGATGCCACCACCCGCCCATGAAGCCGCCTGACCTGATTGTTGCTGATCAAAAATAGAAATCTGACAACCTTGTTCAACCAGTTCCAGTGCGGTGAGTAAACCACTAATTCCTGCACCAATAATGGCAATATGCATGATAACGTTAAACCATTTTAAAAATTCCCCTCTTTATCAAAGAGGGGTTAGGGGAGATTTTATTTCATCTCTTTCAATTTAAGCGCTGCTTCTTCGGCAAAATATGTCCAGATTCCATCTGCACCTGCACGACGAAAACACAGTAAAGATTCTAAAATTACGCTATCAGATAACCAGCCATTTTGAATGGCGCCTGCCAACATGGCATATTCGCCACTGACCTGATACAAAAAGGTCGGGACGCCAAAGGTATCTTTTACTTCACGAACAATATCCAGATACGGCATGCCCGGTTTGACAATCACCATATCCGCGCCTTCTTGCAAATCCAGTGCAATTTCATGCAAAGCTTCTGCACGGTTACCAATATCCATCTGGTAGTTGTATTTATTGCCGCCTTTTAAATTGCTGGCAGAACCGACCGCATCACGGAAAGGCCCGTAAAAACTAGAGGCATATTTGGCTGAATAAGCCATGATGTTGGTATAAATAAAGCCATTTTGTTCAAATGCCTGACGAATCGCAGCAATACGACCATCCATCATGTCACTTGGCGCCACGACGTCTGCGCCCGCAGCCGCATGACTCAAAGCTTGTTTGACGAGACATTCTACGGTTTCATCATTCAGGACATAACCCGTGTCATCGATAATGCCATCCTGACCATGTGTGGTATATGGATCTAAAGCACCATCGGTGATAAGCACCATTTCAGGTAATTCTTTTTTGAGCAATCGACATGTTTCCTGTACCAGACCGTCTTCGCGCCATGCTGCTTCGGCGGTCAAACTTTTGTCCTCTTGTGGTGTTACAGGAAATAAGGCAAGCTTGGATACGCCTAATTCTAAAAGGTGTTCTGCTTTTTTGACGAGTAAATCTGCCGATAAACGCTGAATATTTGGCATACTCGGAATATCTTGACGTTGATTTTGTCCTGGAAGTACAAATACTGGATAAATGAGATGATGCGGCGTCAGTTGAGTTTCGCTGACCATCGCCCGCAGTTGATCATTTTTACGGATTCGACGCATGCGAGTCGCTGGAAATGCAGGACGATTGAACGTATAAGTCATAACAATCTCAAGCCTCAGTATTAACTTGTGGCGTATTGTAGACCCATAATAGGGCATTTGTACAAGCAGAATTGGCTTTAATTTAGATTTGTGAAGATTAGGGAACGTATGACTGAAGCGAAAAAAACATGGACTGGACATATTCAATTAGGCTCAAAAATCGATATTAGCGTGATTCTGAATCAGTTATGTCAGGCATTTAATAGTTCTCCTTTTTTTAAACATAATGCGATGACCATGCGCGTTGTAAATGATGAGATAGAAGCGCATATTGAAATGTTGCCAAATTTGATCGGGAATGTTGCTTTTCAAATTTTACATGGCGGTGTTGCTGCGACAATGTTGGATAGCATCGGTGGAATTGTGGCGATGGGAGAGTTGTATAAACAAACTGAAGCTGAAAATATGGCGGAAACCATCAAGAAAGTTTCACGTTTGGCAACGGTTGATATGCGGGTGGATTATCTAGCCCCTGGACGTGGAGAATACTTTATTGCTAAAGCTGAAGTCCTGCGATTGGGGCGTAAAGGTTGTACCATGCGAATGACAATGAAAAATAATGAAGACAAAATAATTGCAGTTGGAACAGCATCTTATGCCTATTAAGTAAGTTGATCGATGAGAACATAGCATCTTTAGAGATGCTTTTTTTTATGCGATTTCTTTTGGAAAGTTAGTAAAACTCAGCTTAAGCAAAAATGAACTGATAAGTTATGTTTTTATTATCAGGCTATGATTTTTTTGGTTATTCTTGCTTCATTTGAAAATTAACATTGTCAAAACTATTCTCATTTAAGATTAAGTTCAGATTCAGAACTTAGACTGGTCGATCGAACTGGAAAATTGTGAAATTTCAACCTACAGAATTAGGAATATCCGATGACAAATGCTCAAGATGATGTGCAGGCAACAGAGCAGACAGCATCAACTTCTGATGACGCAATGAAGTCTAAACGCAAAAAACTACTCGGTTATTTTGCCTTGATTGTGATTATTGCCGCCATTTTATATGCGATTTGGGCTGTATTTTTTAATCATTCGATCAGTACCGACAATGCCTATGTGGGGGCTGAAAATGCTCAAATCACCTCTATGGTCAGTGGTCAGGTTGCCAAAGTCTTGGTTAGTGATACAGCACAAATCAAACAAGGTGATATTCTGGTTGAAATTGACAATCGTGATGCAACGATTGCCTTGGCCCAAGCAAAGGCTGAGTTAGCTAAATCGAAACGTCAGTATCAACAAAGTTCAGCAAATAGTAGTTCATTAAGTTCACAAGTCATTGTTCGTGATGATGAAATCAATAGTGCCAAAGCACAGGTTGCCAAAGCACAGACAGATGTAGACAAAGCCAAACAGGATTATGATCGCCGCGCTTCTCTTGCAGCGACAGGCGCGATTTCCAAAGAAGAACTGACTTCTGCACAAAGCGCATTACATACAGCACAAGCCAATTTAAATGTGGCTCAGGCAGGACTATCTCAGGCTGAATCTAATCGTAAAGCGGCCATGAGTAACTTGGCTGCCAATGATGCCTTGATTAAAGGTACCGATGAAGACACACTTCCTGATGTATTGGTCGCCCAGGCGAAAGTTGAACAAGCACAGCTTGATCTGGATCGTACCGTGATTCGTGCGCCAGTCGATGGTGTGGTCGCACGTCGTAATATTCAGGTTGGTCAGCGTGTCGCTCCCGGTACAGTGATGATGAGTGTTGTTCCGATTTCTCAACTGTATGTCGATGCTAACTTTAAAGAAAGTCAGTTGGCTAAAGTCCGCGTGGGACAAACAGCAATCCTGACTTCAGATTTGTATGGTGATGATGTTGAATATCATGGCAAGGTGATCGGCTTCTCGGGCGGAACGGGTGCTGCTTTTGCCTTAATTCCTGCACAAAATGCGACAGGTAACTGGATTAAAGTGGTTCAGCGTTTACCTGTACGGATTGCGCTTGATCCCAAAGAGTTGGCAGATCATCCATTACGAGTGGGTTTGTCAATGGAAGCCAAAGTCGATCTTTCTTCGAAGAAGTAATCTATGAGTGCTCAAAATCAGGCGGCATCACGGACACCTTTTGCCGAGTTAAGTGGTGGTCGTTTGCTGCTTGCAGCATTTGTCATCGCGTTATCTAATTTTATGGTGGTACTCGATACCACCATTGCCAATGTTTCTGTACCGCATATTACAGGAAATCTGGCAGTTTCTTCTTCGCAAGGCACATGGGTGGTGACCTCCTATGCAGTTGCCGAAGCGATTTGTGTTCCATTGACAGGTTGGCTGGCAAGCCGATTTGGTACAGTTCGTGTCTTTGTGATGGGGCTGATTGGTTTTACTGTATTCTCATTTTTATGTGGACTCTCGACCAGCCTTGAAATGCTGGTATTGTGTCGTATCGGGCAGGGCTTGTCTGGTGGGCCATTGATGCCGCTCAGTCAAACTTTGCTGATGCGTATTTTCCCACAGGAAAAACATTCTCAAGCGATGGGACTTTGGGCAATGACCACCGTATTAGGCCCGATTCTAGGGCCGATTTTAGGTGGTTTAATCAGTGATAATTTGTCTTGGCACTGGATTTTCTTCATCAATATTCCAGTGGGTATTATTTGTGTGATGGCAGCCATCCGACTGCTATCTGTCGCAGAAACGGATACCATTCGCTTAAGAATCGATAGTGTTGGCTTATTTCTATTAGTACTGTGGATTGGTGCATTACAGCTCATGCTAGATTTGGGGCATGAACGTGACTGGTTTAATAATACCAGTATTGTCATGCTTGCGTTGACGGCCATTATTGGTTTCATTGTTTTTCTAATCTGGGAAATGACCGATAAACAGCCCGTGGTCAATCTCTGGATCTTTCGGCATCGAGGTTTTACAGTTTCGGTTCTTGCGCTGTCCTTTGGTTTTGGCGCGTTTTTTGGCAGTATTGTCCTGATTCCTCAGTGGTTACAAATGAACCTCGGTTATACCGCAACTTGGGCGGGCTATTTAACGGCAACCATGGGGTTTGGTAGCTTAACCATGTCGCCTATTGTGGCTAAATTGGCAACAAAACATGACCCACGTGCTTTGGCCAGTTTTGGTCTGTTACTACTGGGTGTTGTGACCTTTATGCGAGCCTTTTGGATTACCGATTCAGACTTTATGACTTTGGCTTGGCCGCAGATATTACAAGGCTTTGCTGTCCCATTTTTCTTTATTCCTCTGTCCAATATTGCACTTGCTTCAGTTCTCCCACAAGAGATCGCATCTGCTGCGGGATTGATGAACTTCCTAAGAACCATGGCTGGGGCAATTGGCGCGTCTATTGCGGTCACCATTTGGGATGACCATGCCAAAGTTGCCCGTAGTGAAATGGTCTCGAGCTTACATGTTGAAGAAACCCAAAACACGCTGATTCAGAGTGGTTTTAGTCCAGACAGTACATTGGGCATTATTTCTAGTCTAGTGGATAAAGAAGCGATTACCATGTCGGCAAATCATGTGTTTTTGTTATTTGCTTTGGCTTTCATTTTTGCAGGATTAATCATCTGGTTAAGTCCAAAACCACAGCGCAGTTTACAAGGGCCTGCACCTCATTAAGTGAAGATAGGGAACTTAAGTTCCCTATTTTTATGCGGCTGAATAAATTCTGACTCTGGTCAGTTTCAACTATTTAAAAGATCAAGATTGGATTTGAATATTTAAAATAGAGTCAATAAGCGTATCTAATCCAGTTTGTATGGATGGACTCCATTCAAATGAGCAATTTAAACGAATAGCATGTTGGTTATTTTCTAAAACATTAAAAAGAGCGCTAGGAGCAACCCCAATCTGTTGGGTGATGAGCTGATGGTAAAGCTCTAGACTATTAAGATATAAAGGAAGCTTGATCCAAATAAAGTAACCGCCCGAAAAACTATAAATTTCGCAGCATTGTCCCAAATGTTGTTTTAAATATTGAGTAAAGCGTTTTTTGTTCTTTTCCAGACGTCGACGTAACTGACGTAAATGCTTTTCATAATGATGACTCGATACAAATTCAACCAAAGCATTTTGAATCAACGTATTGGCTGAAATGGTGCTCATCAGTTGCAAATGCTGAATTTGTTCTGAATATTTTCCTGCATAGACCCAGCCTACGCGAAAACCAGCACCTAAGGTTTTTGAAAAAGACGAGCAATGCAAAACCAGATTATTACTGTCAAAATATTTCATGGGAAGCGGCTTATTTAAACCAGAATAAAGTTCCTCATAGACATCATCTTCAATTAAATGGATGTGATATTGATGTAAAAGTTTGGCAATTTTATATTTGAGATCATCACTCACAGTAAATCCAATCGGATTCTGGGCATTTAACATAAACCAGCATACTTTAATTGGATAATGTTGAATGATTTGTTCAAAGGCTTGCAGATCAAAACCATGTGTTGGATGCTCTGGCAGCGTAATCACTTTTAAGCCTAAACGTTCTGCGGCTTGCCATGCCCCATAAAAGGTGGTCTGTTGTAATAATATATAGTCGCCTGGCTGAGTCAGCGCCTGTAATGATAAATTCAAGGCATCCAGACCCCCCGACGTAATCACAATATCATCTGCATCGGTGGCTATTCCTTGCATGGCATAACGCTGGGCAATCATTTTGCGCAAGGCCAGATTTCCTGGTGGAAGATTACTGGTTTGATCATAACTATTTCGATCTCGTGCCATCTGACTTAAGGTTTGCAGCAGCTTTGCTGGCGTCAGCAGATGATGATCTGGAAAAGCGGAACCAAATGGCACAATATCTTTGGATTGAATCGATTTTAAATACTTAAAGACAAGAGAGTTGATCTCTATTTTAGGATTTAGTGAAACGAGGGTTGTTGCTTGAGGAGTTTGGTTCTTTGACTGTTCAGCAACAAAATAACCCGATTTTTCTCGCGAATAAATAAAACCCTGCGCTTCTAAATCCTGATACGCATTCATCACGGTCATCAAACTAAACCCAGAGATTTCAGCTTGTTCACGTAAAGAGGGCAATTTGCTTTGCACAGGCCATGTCCCATTTTCAATCAATTGTTTTAAATGCTGCGCCAACTGTTCAGATTTATACATTGCAATGAAAAATACAATCGAAAGAGAGATATAACACTTTAGCGTAAATTCAATCAAAAAAGGACTAAAACGGGTATAAAAATAGAACAGATTAAGAAAAAAGGCGCTATCTGTTATATTTTTTATAGTTCAATCTGTATCTAACAATTCACCTATTTTCCAAAGACAATAGATTAAAACTCAAACAGATATAAATTTTTAGATTTGATTAACTGTTGGGATGAATTACAGAGGTGTGATGTGTTCAAAACTGAAGAATTAAATCAACTGTTGAAGATTTTTCCTGCACAGGCACCTTCTCAGAATGTACAACAACAGATTTTAAATCAATATGTTAATCTCGAAGCAACCATCCTACGTGCCAAAGTATTAAGAAGTATGGCGCCTGTAGATTTGACTTATATGATCCAGTCTGCGATTAAACAGGATGATATGAATGTGGCTTATGTTTTTTCGCCCTTCATCTTGGCGAATCTAAACAAAAAAACTATTTATTCAACGCCTTTTACTCCCATGATTCGCGATCTGCTGTCACCATTTTATCAAGTTCATCATCACACTCAAATTCATATTGATCGGACATTGGAGTCCTTAAATCTGTATCTGGATATTTTTGAATATGATGATGATTTAGATTTTGTATTTTTAAAATTGATTCAGGCAATATGTCGTTCAGATACTTCAAAAATATTTATTTTGACGTACTTAAAAATTGATTTAGAGATCTTAAATCAAATGAGTCACTTTTTAAAAGTCAAAATATATGTCATTGAACAACAGGCTGCAGATACTGCCTTTAGATCAAATCAAATCGATCAGAAAAAATTACTGTTTAAAAGAAAAGATGATTTGCATCAAAAGCTTTGCCATGATTTCTCTGAAATAAATGTACCATTAATCATGTTGACGCATGGTTTTAGCGCAAAACAGGCACATCATTTGATAGAGGATATGTTTTATTCGGAGCATATTTTTGAAAAAATTTCAGTCTATGCCGAATATATTCAAACGCAAATTCAAAATGTAAATATGCTGAAGCGTTTAGAAAGTTCTTCGATTTAATTTTATTTTTTAAATATTGAGGAGTCTGATCTTATGTCAAAGGATCAATCAAAATTTCCATTTGTGGTCGTAGGAATTAGTATTTTTCTAGGTTGTATGTTCTTAGTATTATTTTATTTTGCTGTGAGCCATGAACCTGAATATATGCCATCCCAGCAACAAAAGCAGGCAGTGGTTGAACATCAGTAATTATTTATTAAGTGTTTTATTTTTACTGTTTTATTTTGATTTGTTGTTGTGAGTTTAAGTCAGGTCGATCATCGCTGAGGTCAATGATATGCAATTTTTAAAGCAAAAAAATAAGGCAAGTTTTGTCTTCTTTATCATTACGTTATATGCCTTTTTAGGTTTTGCTATTGGCTATGTTATTTGGGAATATTTGTTATAAATTTCAAGATAGTATTGTTATTTATTTGGTATAAATCATGGTGCAATAAATTGATTCATTGAAATTTTAACATTTAAATTTTTTTGATCAACACGTTTTTAATAATGCTAACAGGCTGGTTGAGATTGAAGCCTGTTAGCACTATTCATATAGACGAACTAGGCTTCTTTCATCAATGTTTAAAGCCACTTTATTTTTTTTCATAGGAAGAAATAAAGGGGATTTATGAAATAAGTCTAATAGATAATACTAAATATATTTATTTACACCACGATTATTCATACCGACTCGTTGCTTAATTTGGGCTTGATCAGCATCATAAAGATGGGCAGAGTAAAACTTGAAGTGCGACATAAACCACCTAATTAATTTAAAGGGTTTA